>Ga0316187_10000595_pt1 | contig 29030 bp, 26 predicted proteins | sample CroRivburrow1_MG_FD_204927 | JGI IMG/M metagenome (GOLD analysis project Ga0316187, IMG submission 204927) | Coastal sediment microbial communities from Maine, United States - Cross River worm burrow 1 | ecosystem: Environmental > Aquatic > Marine > Coastal > Sediment | place: USA: Maine... | reverse complement strand
TGCAGTGGCCGCGCGGCAAGGTGCTCGGCGGTTCCAGCGCGCTCAACGGTTTACTCTACGTGCGCGGCCAGCCCGAGGACTACGATCGCTGGGTCGAGCTCGGCAACCCGGGATGGTCTTACGACGATGTGCTGCCTTACTTCAAAAAATCGGAAGACAATTCGCGCGGTGCCGATGCGTTTCACGCCGTCGGCGGGCCGCAAAAGGTCTCCGACCTGCGTCTGCGGCGCCCGATCGCTGAACATTTCATCCAGGCGGCCACCGAAATCGGTATTCCGCTGAACGAAGACTACAACGGCAGCCAGCAGGAGGGCGTCGGTTATTTCCAGCAAACCGCGTATAACGGGTTCCGCTGGAGTACCGCGAAAAGTTTCCTGCGCCCCGCCAGGAGGCGCGCCAATCTAAGCGTGGTGACCCGCGCCCAGGTCACCGACCTCGTCTTCGACGGCAAGCGCGTCACCGGGGTCAACTATCGGCGCGGGCAGGAACGCAACACCGCAAACGCCAGCGCCGAGGTCATTCTCAGCGCCGGCGCGATCAATTCACCGCAAATCCTGCAGAATTCCGGCGTCGGCGATCCGGCGCGGTTGCAGCAGGCCGGCATCGATACGCGCCACGCGCTGCCCGGCGTCGGCAAGAACCTGCAGGACCATTTACAGATACGCCTGGTTTTCAAAACCAATAAGCATACCCTCAACGATGAATTGAACAACCCACTAAAACGCATGATGGTTGGCATGCAGTACATGCTGACGCGCACCGGTCCGCTGACGCTGGCGGCGAGCCAGGTTGCGATCTTCACGCGCTCCAGCGAGGACGTCGAGCGTCCCGACATCCAGTTCCACATGCAACCGCTTTCGGCCGACAAGCCCGGCGACGGCGTGCACCCGTTTTCGGCATTCACGTCGTCGGTATGCCAGCTGCGTCCTTTCAGCCGCGGTGAAGTCGTGGTCGAAACCAGCGATCCGATGGACTACCCGAAAATTTACCCGAATTATTTATCCGACGGGCGCGACTGTGCGGTTGCGATCGGCGGCATCAAGGTCGCGCGCCGCATCGCCGAGGCGCCCGCCCTGCGTAATTGCGTCATCGACGAATACGTGCCGGGGCGCGAATTCCAGAGCGATGAAGAATTGCTCGACGCCGCGCGCCGTTACAGTCAGACAATCTACCATCCAGCGGGTACCTGCAAGATGGGAAATGACGATGCGGCGGTGGTCGATCATCAACTGCGCGTGCATGGAGTCGAAGGCTTACGCGTCGCCGATGCATCGATCATGCCGGAAATAGTGTCCGGCAATACCAACGCGCCGACAATCATGATTGCGGAGAAGGCAGCCGACATGATTCTGGGCAAAAAGTAGGAATCTGGCTGCAATAACGTCGGTATCGTCGGCGCCTCGGTACGCCGACCATGCTGACCGAGTACCTGGTGACACTGGATATGTCTCCTTATCTGATCCTGTTCATGATCATGGTGCTGATTTTTCTGCTGGGCTGGCCGCTGGAATGGGTGCCGATCGTATTGATCATCCTGCCGATTCTGTTACCCGTCGTCGCCAAGCTCGGCTTTAACCTGACCTGGTTCGGTATCCTGGTGGCGGTGAATCTGCAAACCGCCTGGCTATCGCCGCCGGTGGCGCTATCCGCCTATTTTCTCAAGGGTGTGGTGCCGGAATGGGATCTCAAGGACATCTATGGTGGCATGATGCAATTCATGGGTATTCAATTGCTCGGCCTGATCCTGATCATCACCTTTCCACAGATTGCACTGTGGTTGCCCGGCTACCTGTACCCAAGCCCCTGATCCACAGCTGCCGCGTGCCAGGGACGGCGCGCTCAGTGTGCGGCCCCGAAAACTGTATTGCCAACTGGCCAGGCCAACATCAGCAAAAGCGATCGGCCTGATCGAATTTAATGGTTGTCGTCGGCGGAAAAATTCCCCTAGCATGCGCCTGAATTTTCACTCCCCAGGATTTCCTCTTGTTTGATCGAAGGCCTACCGGCTTGCAGGCCTTTACCGGGCATGCGGGTGAGCCCATTGCGCGCCTGAATGCCTGTGAAGGTTTCGCGCGCTCACTACTGGTCGGGATAATTCCGCTGCTCGCCCTGGAAGCGCTGGGCAGCAAGGAAATGGTGACGCGTGCCTACCTGGCAGCCTCGATACTGACCCTGTTAATCACACTCAATTTTGCCGGGCTGGAACGCCTGTTGCAGCGGCGCTGGGTATTGACTCTGGGCGTTGGCTGCACGCTCACAGCGATTGTGATTCTGGTCTTTGGCGAGGGCTGGGTGATGTCGATCGCTATCGGGCTGCAGTCCGCCGCAGCCTCGCTATTTTCGGTATGTCTGTCCCTGTACATCATGGATTACATCGGTAAAAAGGAGTTGATTTTCACCGAGTCGAAACGCCTGTTTTACACCGGGATTGCATGGATGATCGGGCCGGTCCTCGGCGTTTGGCTATGGGAGGACGTCAATCACTGGGCGCCCTTTCTGTTGTCGGCTTGCGCGGCCAGCACGATGCTTGCCTATTTCTGGTACCTGCGCCTGGGGCAAAACCAGGTCATTCAGAGGGCGAAAAGACCCTCGATCAATATCCTGCGCATCATTCCGCGGTTTTTTGCGCAATCTTCGTTGCGCATCGCCTACTGGATTACCTTGTCGCGTTCGATTTTCTGGATGACCGTGTTTATCTATGCACCGATTTACGTGGTGGAATCAGGCCTGTCGAACTGGGTTGCGGGGATGTTCTTATCGCTGGTCAGTTCCCTGTTGATCGCCAGTCCGTTAATCCGTCGCCTGGCCGGGCGTTATGGCACCCGCCCACTCATCGTCTATGCGCTGTGGTTAACCGGTATTTCCATGGCGATGTTGTTTTTCATCGGCGCAGCGAAACCCATCGGCCTGCTGTTCTGGGTGGTCGCGTCGCTCGGCGGGGCGATCGTCGACGTGCTCGGCAATATTCCGTTCATGCGCATGGTCAAGCCGCGTGAGCGCACCGAAATGACGATGATCTTCTCGACCTGGCGCGAGGGATCGCAATTACTGACACCGTTACTGGTATCGATGGTGCTGCTGGTGGCGCCGTTCGAAGCCTATTACCTGTTGCTGGCCGCTATCCTGATCAGTGCGGCCATTGTCGCCACTTTCCTGCCGGGAAGACTTTGATTTGCGGGGTTAAAGATTAGTCCGGACTTTAATCACCGCCTCGTGCCAGTCGGCGAGCAGTAGACTGGCCGCGCTTTTCTCCAGCGATGGAGCAAATTCGCGATCAGCCTGCCAGCGCCCGGCGATATCCTCGAGCGAGGTGAATATTCCTGTTTGCAGGCCGGCGAGGTAAGCGGCGCCGAGCGCGGTGGTTTCGGTCTGTGCCGGCCGTTCCACGAGTATCCCGAGCAGATCGGCGAGAAACTGGCACAGCCAGTTGTTCTGTACCATGCCGCCATCGACACGCAGCCGGGTAGGTGTCAGTCCATCGCGGCGCTGCGCTTCGAGCAGATCGAAGGTCTGGTAGCATACCGATTCAAGCGTGGCGCGTACCAGTTGTGCTGGTCCGGTATCGCGCGTGATGCCGAAAATCGCGCCGCGCGCATCGGGATCCCAGTGCGGTGCCCCCAGTCCGGTAAATGCAGGTACCAGGTAAACTCCGTGATTGGAGTCCAGCGATGCCGCCAGAGCCTCGGTTTGCTCGGCCGAAGTGATGATAGCGAGGCCATCACGTAACCATTGCACGGCAGCGCCGGCAACAAAAATCGATCCCTCGAGGGCATAGGTAGTTTTGCCGTTCAGCCGGTAGCCAACTGTAGTCAGCAGTTTATTGCTTGACGCGAGTGCCTGCTGCCCCGTATTGAGAATCATGAAACAACCGGTGCCGTAGGTGCTCTTGAGCATGCCGGGTTCGAAGCAGGCCTGACCGACCAGCGCGGCCTGCTGGTCACCGGCGACACCGGCGATCGGGATTCCGACGCCGAGTAAATCCTTGCTGGTGGTACCGAAATCGGCTGCGCAATCGAGCACCTCGGGCAGCAGCGATGCGGGGATCGCAAGCAGTTCGAGTAACTCGCTGTCCCAGCATTGTTGATGAATGTTGAACAGCAGGGTACGTGATGCGTTGGTGGCGTCGGTGACGTGTGACTCGCCACCGGTTAGCCGCCAGATCAGGAAGCTGTCGATAGTGCCGAAGGCGAGTTCGCCTTTTGCGGCGCGCGCGCGCGCGCCGGAAACATTATCGAGAATCCAGTTGAGCTTGGTGCCCGAGAAATAAGGGTCGAGCAGCAGGCCGGTTTTGGCGGCCACATCGGCTTCATGCCCCTGTTGGCGCAATTCATCGCAGAATCCGGCCGTGCGCCGGTCTTGCCAGACGATGGCGTTGTAGATTGCCTTGCCACTGGCACGGTCCCAGACCACCGTGGTTTCACGTTGGTTGGTGATGCCGATGGCGGCGATGCTGCGCCGTTTGGAACTCGCCTGTTCCAGTGCCTGGCGCACTACCTCCAGCGTGGTACTCCAGATTTCCTCGGGATCGTGCTCGACCCAGCCACCTTTTGGAAAATGCTGGGTGAATTCACGTTGCGCGGTAAATGCCGCGCGCCCGTTTTTGTCGAACAACATCGCCCTCGAGCTGGTAGTGCCCTGATCGATGCTGAGAATATACTGGTCCATTACTGCCCCCATTTGTTCTGCGTGGTTTTATGCTTAGGTCCGACGTAGGTTGATACTTAGATCTGACAAGTTTACCGTCATTGCCGCGTAAGCGGCGGTCCGACGTATCGGAATCTCGTATCGCGAGCATGACTTTTTTTGGTGGCCCTGCGCACTCGCGTGCGCAGGACAGCTAGTCGAAATACTCATCGATACGTTGCTGTGCCTTGTCGCCAAACAGTATTTTACAGGCTTGCAGCAACCCGGGTGATTGCCGCAGCGTTTCCCGCGGCAGTAATAGTTCGATTTTCGAGCGCCGTCGCAGGTAATCTTCGAGCTTGACGATCATTTCGTGTTGCGCCAGGTATTCGATCTCGCAGCGGCGGATGCCGGCCTGCGCGATCAACGGTTCGGCGAGCGAGGCATCCTGTTCGATCGCATCCAGCATGGCATCGGCATTCGCCGCATAACGTCGCCACAGGCGTTCACTCAATGCCTCGTGGGTATCGCTGGCGACGATCTCGTCCAGTCCCAGCCTGTGGGCGCGGTTGAAAAATGCCGCGCGCGCATCGGCGCCGGGCTCGCCATACCATTTGCCGACGGCTTGCAAGTCGAGCCCAAGCCTTGCCGCCTGTGCGCAAATTTCCTCGCCGACATTGAGGCAATCGGTCAGTTTGCCGCCAAAGATACTGATGTGCTTGCGTGGGGCAGTTACTTCGATCACGTGCTTGCGTGACAGGTGATGGACATCCATCGAACCACCCCTGGATTTGGGTGCCGCCAGCGGGCGTACGCCGCAGCGTTCGGCAATCACGTCTTCGCGACGCAGCGGCGTTGGCAGGTCCAGTCGGGCATTGATATTCGACAGTACGAAGTCGCGATCCTCGTCAGTCACTGCGGTCAGCGGGTCGTCGACGCGGGTGTCGGTGGTGCCGATGCAGGTCCGGTTTGCCATTGGAATCGCAAAAAACAGGCGTTCGTCGCTGGCGAAGAATGCCAGCACGCGGTGCTTGTCTGAAAGCTGCGGTACGATCAGGTGAATGCCTTTGGATAGCAGGTGGTGATTCTCTGTTTCTATTCCGCTGAGTTTATTGTGCTGGTCGACATAGGCGCCCGCCGCATTGATGAGAATTTTTGAGCGAATGGTAAATCTCCTGCCGCTCTCCTTGTCCTGTACCTCGGTTTTCCAGTCGCCCCCGGCATCGCGTACGGCGCCGCTGGATTCGACATAGTTTGCTGCAACACAACCTTTATCCATCGCACTGCGCACAAAATTGAACACGAAGCGCGCGTCGTTATCGTGCAGGAAGGCATCCGAGTACTCGATGCCGGCGCTGCTGGCGGCAGTATCGATCAGCGGTTCGCTTTGCTTTATCTGCTCGACCGACAGCAGGCGCGGGGTGCGTGTCCGGCCGCGCCCCAGCAACCAGTAAAGCCAGGTACTGGCGAGTATCACCCAGGGATGAAAGCGGAACTGGCGGTTGAGGGTCATCAGGAAACGGATTTCCTTGACCGTCGACGGGAAGCTGTCGAGCAGTTCATTGCGCGATTTGCACAGGCCGGCAACGAGACCGAATTCGTAGCCTTCCATGTACTTGATGCCGCCCCACACGAGGTTGGACGATTGCTGGCTGGTAAAGCCGGCAAAATCACGCGCATCGATCAACGCCACGCGCGCACCGCGCGCGGCCAGTGCGGCTGCCGACACGGCACCGTTGATGCCACCGCCGATAATCAGTGCGTCAAAGTCTTCCGCCCGCAGGCGTTCGATATTGGTATCTCGAAGATTCATGCCGAAAGCCTAACCATATGTGAGTTCGGATACTACCTTTTCAATTAGCATGCGATTATGATCTGTCGCATGCCGGACTCCAAGCACTTACTTATCGTCGCGCACCATCCATCGCCGAATACCCGGAAGCTGGTTGAGGCGACGCTGCGCGGCGCCACGCATAAAGACATCGACGGCGTCGAAACACGGCACGTAGCGCCGCTGCGGGCGAATGCCGACGACGTGCTCTGGGCCGATGCGATCATTTTGGGCACGACCGAGAATTTCGGCTACATGAGCGGTGCGCTGAAGGATTTTTTCGATCGTATTTACTATCCCTGCCTGGAGCATACCGAGGCGCTGCCATTTGCCGTCTATATACGTGCCGGGCTTGACGGCACCGGCACCAAAATTGCAATCGGCAAGATTACCGCCGGATTGAAGTGGAAAGCGGTGCAGGAATCGATGATTTTGCACGGTGACTATCGGCCCGAGTTCGAAACGCAATGTGAGGAACTCGGCATGCTGATGGCCGCCAGCCTGGAGGCCGGTATTATCTGAGCGCCACCGGTGAAACAGTCATTCCCGCACAAGCGGGAATCTTATAAACTGCTCGCACGACTGGATCCCTCTTCCGCAGGCACCCGGACAACTCCGAACTATTCAGGATAAACAGCTATGCCAAATTTTGAAAACAGGAAAGCAATTGTACTCGGCGGGTCTTCGGGCATTGGTCTCGCGGCAACCGAAATGTTGCGTGATGCCGGTGCCGAAGTGATCGTCGGCAGTCGTCGCGAATGTGCAATCGACGGCGTCGAATGTGTCCAGGTCGATGTGCTCGACCGCGAGGCCTTGCGCACCCTGTTCGAAAAAAACCACGGCTTTGACTACCTGGTCAACGCCGCCACCGGTGGTCCGCGAGCAATCGGCCCGCTACTTGAAATGGATCTCGACGGCTTTCAGCATTCCTTTGCCAAGCTGTGGGGTTACGTCAACAGCGTGCGCCTCGGGATACCGCATATGTCGCCGGATGGCGCAGTGGTGCTGGTCAGCGGTTACCCGGCGCGCAAGTGGCGCGCCGGCACGATCGCGATCGGTAGTGTCGGTGGCGCGGTCGAAGCTTTTATCCGCCTGTCGGCCAACGAGGTTTCCCCGGTACGGATCAACGGTGTCAGCCCTGGACTGATCGATACGCCGATGTCTCCGCTCGAAGGGGAACAGCGCCAGAAGTACTATAGCGAAGGTAGCGCGGGGCATTTGATACCGCGTGCCGGAACTTCGGCTGAAGTCGCCAGCGCAATCATATTCCTGCTCGAAAATGAATTCATCACCGGTACTATTGTCGATGTCGACGGTGGGGCGATAGCGACATGAGTTCCGATAGGATCAGCAAGACCCTGGTCGGCGACACCCCGGGTCGCAGTACCGAGCTGATCTATTTTCGGATCGGGCCAAAAGATGCCGCGCGCAAAGTCTACTTGCAGGCGGCGCTGCACGCCGATGAACAGCCCGGCATCATGGTGCTGCATCACCTGCTGCCGTTGCTGCGAGCTGCCGATATCGCAGGTGAACTGAACGCCCTTTTCGTCGTGTTTCCGATGGTCAATCCGCTCGGTATGGGTGATATCGAATTCGGTCAACACCAGGGGCGCTACAACCGCAGTAGCGGGTTAAACCACAACCGTGACTGGCCGGTTCTCTACGATGCGGTGGGTGATGGACTGGCGGCAAAACTCGGGAACGACGCGGATGAGAATATTCAATCGGTGCGCAGCGCGTTGCGCGACTGGGCCGCATCATTACCGCGAGTAACGGCGTTCGATCAATGGCGTCAATGCGTTATAGCTGAAGCCTGCGACGCCGATTATGTGTTCGACCTGCACTGCGACAACGATTCGCTGCTGCACATATTCTCGATACCGCAACTCGCAGACAACATGCAGCAACTCGCCAACTGGACCGGCGCGGCGGCAACCCTGCTCGCCGAGGACAGTGGCGGTGGTTCGTTTGACGAGGTCTGGCCGGCGATCTGGCTGCGCCTGGCGCGCGAATGCGCGGATAAGCCGGTGCCCTTGCCGGTGGTCACCTGTACGCTCGAGTACCGCGGGCAGGGCGATACTTTTGATCACTTGAACCGCCAGGATGCGCGTAATCTGTACGGCTACTTCCAGGAGCAGGGCCTGATCGGCGGTACTTCGCTGGGCGCGAAAGGCGATGCGCCTGCGGGCACCGATTTGCGCGCGACGGAGTATCTGCGTGCGCCGCAGGCAGGCCTGCTCGCTTATTGGGTCGAACTGGGCGACCGTGTGGAAAAGGGCGATCGCATCGCCGATCTGATCCAGCTCGATGGTGATGGCGCTTTCGTCGACAGGATTCCATTGTTGGCCGGAACCGCGGGACAGGTCATTTCGCGCAAGATCGTCAAGTACGTCTGGGCAGGCGCCAACATCAGCAAGATCGTCGGTAGTGAAATACTCGAATCCCGGAGTGGCAGTTTGTTGAGCGATTAGCCCTCGTATCTCACCGATTCCCCGCTGCGCTCTAGTCCGATTTGTCGCCGCTCCAACTGCTCTCGGGCAAGTGTTCATCGGCGTGCAACCAACTGGGTTTTTCGTTGATAAAGCTGTGGTCACTGGGCGTCAGCGGTTCGAGATCATCGAACAGCCCCAGGTGCAGGTGAATTTCATCGGGCCGGTCGTCTGACTGGTAAGCGACGGGCGAGCCGCACTGACCGCAGAAACTGCGGGTGACACCATCGCTGCTGTGATAGCGATTCGGCATGGCGCCGGTGAAAATTACCTGGTGTTGGCGAAAACCGGCAAAGGTGGTCATTACCGAGCCGGTCTGGCGGCGGCAGGATTCGCAATGACAATGGCCGATCCAGTCGGATTCGCCGGATACTGCAAATCTAACCGCGCCGCAGTAGCAGTGGCCACTCAGTTTTGTCTCGGACATTCTCCACCTCCAGATCCTTTACAGGTTAGCCCTGCGCGCCATACGAGTCGACAAAATTATGTACCCGCCATTCTGAGCCCCTGCTAACATAGGCGCCGCAGAAAGCGAGCGACATCGGTTCGTAATGGATCGGTCGGCGGGCGAAAAGTTTCATCTGCATAATTAATAATCGACAGAATCAGGAGAAGACTGATGTTGAAATATAGACTAATCACAACCACCGTCACGGCGCTACTCGCCGTTGGCCTGGGGCAGGCGCAGTCGGCTGAAATGCTGCAGAAAATTGGTAAGGGCGAAGGCCGTGTCGATATCGTCGCCTGGCCCGGCTACATCGAACGTGGTGAGACCGATCCAGCCTTCGACTGGGTCAGCAAATTCGAAAAAAACACTGGCTGCATGGTCAACATCAAGACCGCGAACACTTCCGATGAAATGGTTGCGCTGATGAACGAAGGTGGTTTCGACCTGGTAACCGCATCCGGAGATGCTTCCCTGCGACTGGTCGCAGGCAAGCGCGTGCAACCGGTGAACGTCAAGCTGGTGCCGAGCTGGAACACGGTCGACAAGCGCCTGCAGAATGCGCCCTGGCATACTGTCGACGGCGTGCATTACGGCGTGCCCTACATGTGGGGGCCGAACGTGCTGATGTACGATACGCGCGCGTTCAAGCAGGCGCCAAAGAGCTGGAATGTCGTGTTCGAGGAGACCACGTTGGGTGACGGCAAGTCCAATAAGGGCCGGGTGCAGGCTTACGATGGCCCGATACACGTTGCCGATGCCGCCAACTACCTGATGTATCACAACAAGGAACTCGGCATCAAGGACCCTTACGAGCTGAACGAGGACCAGTACCAGGCCGCGCTCGACCTGCTGCGGGCGCAACGCAAGCTGGTATCGCGCTACTGGCACGATGCCTTCATTCAGATGGATGATTTCAAAAACGAGGGCGTAGTCGCTTCCGGATCCTGGCCCTTTCAGGTGAATATCCTGCAGAGCGAAAAGCACCCGGTGGCGTCGACCATTCCGCAGGAGGGCGCTACCGGTTGGGCAGATACGACGATGCTGCACAGCGAGGCGGAGCATCCGAATTGTGCCTATATGTGGATGGAACATACGCTGTCTTCAAATCTGCAGAGCGATCTTTCGGTCTGGTTCGGTGCCAATCCGAGTGTTCCCGCGGCCTGTACCGACGGTCGTGGCATGCAAAACGCCGCCGGATGTACCGCTAACGGTCTGGATGACTTCGCCAAGATTCGTTTCTGGACCACCCCGGTATCCAAATGCAAGACCCAGGACAGCTGTGTGCCTTATTACCGCTGGGTATCTGATTACATCGGGGTAATCGGGGGGCGCTGACCCGGGACGGATAATCTAAACCAGGAACACGCCCATCCTCCAACAAGGGCGTGTTCCGTTGTCTACGAAACGTGAATGAACAGATGAGCACTGCGCTTCAGTTTGCCGGCGTCTCGCGTCATTACGGCGCGGTAAAGGCCCTCGACCAGGTTGATCTCGAGGTCAAGGAAGGCGAGTTTTTCGCCATGCTCGGGCCTTCCGGCTCGGGCAAGACCACCTGTTTGCGCCTGGTAGCCGGGTTCGAACAACCGACTGCGGGCCACATCGAGATCTTCGGCGAAACCGCCGAAGGGGTGCCGCCGTTTCGGCGCAACGTGAACACGGTATTCCAGGACTACGCGCTATTCCCGCATCTGAACGTGCTCGATAATGTCGCCTATGGACTGATGATTCGCGGTGTCGAAAAGTCTGAGCGTTACCGCAGTGCCGAGCAGGCGCTGGAACTGGTCGCCCTGTCGGGGCTCGGCAAACGTCGTGCCGGCGAACTGTCCGGTGGGCAGCGCCAGCGCGTTGCGCTGGCGCGTGCGCTGGTGAACAAGCCGCGCGTGCTGCTGCTCGACGAACCTCTCGGCGCGCTCGATCTCAAGCTGCGCGAACAAATGCAGGAAGAACTGAAAAACCTGCACCGCCAACTCGGTATTACCTTTATCTTTGTCACTCACGATCAGAACGAAGCGCTGTCGATGGCCGATCGTGTCGCCCTGTTCAAGGACGGTCGGGTGGTGCAGGTGGGTACCCCGCAGGAAATCTATCGCCAGCCCAATTCGCGTTTTGTCGCCGACTTTGTCGGTTCGTCGAATGTGTTGCCGCCGGATTTTGTCGCCGCTGTCGGTGGCGCGTCGCGCTGGGCGAGCCTGCGGCCGGAGTCGATCTACCTGACGCGGGAAGGCGGCCACGCTGCCAGCGTGGTTGCGGCGAGTTTTCTCGGTGGCTCGACACGTTTGGCGGTTGATGTCAGTGGATTGCGCATCAACCTGATGCTGCCCTCTGCGGCGGAAATCCCGGCGGTGGGCGAGTCGGTGCGCATCGACTGGAAGCCCGCGGACATGCACCTGATGGAGAGTGGTGCATGAACGGCTCCGACGCGGCCATTCTGCCCGGTCGGCCGGGTTTGCTGCGCCGACTGGCCGATACCCTGTGGCGCCATCCACACCTGTTGCTGTTGTTGATGTTGGCGCCTCCCGTACTGTGGCTCGGCGTCATCTACCTGGGCTCGTTGTTTGCCCTGCTGGTACAAAGCTTTTTTTCCATCGATGAGTTCTCCGGGCTGATCAATTACGAATTCACCCTGAAGACTTACCGTGAACTGCTGATTCCAGCCAATCTGGATATCATTGTGCGTACCGTGTCGATGGCCGCTGCAGTCACGCTGGCGGCGGTGGTGGTGGCTTTCCCGATTGCCTTTTACGCGGCACGCTACGCGCGCGGCAAGTGGAAGGCGGCATTTTACCTCGGCATCATGCTGCCGCTGTGGTCCAGCTACCTGGTCAAGATCTACGCCTGGAAACTGGTGCTCGCCAGGGAAGGTATTCTTAACTGGCTGTTCGCCAAACTGCACCTGACCTGGTTACTGGAGGCCTATCTGTCGCTGCCGCTGATCGGTGGTAATTCGCTTTCCGTCAGTTATACCGGTACTTTTCTGGTGTTTCTGTACGTGTGGTTGCCGTTCATGATCCTGCCGTTGCAGGCGGCACTCGAACGTGTCCCTGGCAACCTTCTGGAAGCCTCGGCCGACCTCGGCGGTTCTCCACGCCAGACCTTTCGGCACGTGATCCTGCCGCTGGCGTTGCCGGGCATAATCGCCGGATCTATATTTACCTTTTCACTGACGCTTGGCGATTACATCATCCCGCAGATCATCGGTTCGTCACGGCTTTTTATCGGCCAGGCGGTGTACAGTCACCAGGGTACCGCGGGCAATATTCCGCTCGCCGCGGCATTTGCAGTGGTGCCGATCGTCATCATGGGCTGCTACCTGTGGCTGGCGAAGCGCGCCGGGGCTTTCGATGCACTCTGACCAGCGGGCGCCGATTGCACTCAAGATTGCGGCCGGTGCCGGCCTTTTGTTTCTGCACCTGCCGATCCTGTTGATCTTCGTCTACGCGTTTACCACCGAGGAGCGCAGTTACCAGTGGCCGCCACCGGGCCTTACCACGAAGTGGCTCGCGGTCACCTGGAACCGCCCCGATATCTGGGAGGCACTCGCTTTGTCGGTTAAAGTCGCTTCGATATCCACGCTGATCGCGCTGCTGCTGGGAACCCTCTGTGCCGCTGCCGTGTCGCGCAGCAAATTCTTTGGCCGCGAAGCCATTTCGCTGATGGTGATTCTGCCGATCGCCTTGCCGGGCATCGTTACCGGTATCGCGTTACGCTCTGCCTTCAATTTGGCCGATATCCCGTTCTCGACCTGGACCATCATTCTCGGCCATGCCACCTTTTGCGTGGTAGTGGTTTACAACAACGCGGTTGCGCGTTTTCGCCGTAGCTCGGCATCCTTGATCGAGGCCTCGATGGACCTGGGCGCCGATGGCTTCCAGACCTTGCGTTACGTGGTTCTGCCCAACATCGCCACCGCCTTGCTCGCCGGTGGCATGCTCGCTTTCGCACTGTCCTTCGATGAAGTCATCGTTACTACCTTTACCGCCGGGCAGCAACAGACGCTGCCGATCTGGATGCTGGAAGAGCTGGTGCGCCCGCGCCAGCGGCCGGTCACCAACGTGGTCGCGATGGTGGTGGTACTGGTGACATTCCTACCCATCCTGGGCGCCTTCTACCTGACCCGTGATGGCGACCAGATCGCTGGCAGCGGCAAATGACTTTGGGAAAGGCCTCTGACCCGGTCAGTCATCCCGTGACTTTGGAGCGCCGCGCAAACGGGAATCCTGCAATGAGTGCAATCTCCAGGGAAGTAGCGTGGTAACCTCGCGCCGTGCTCAGGGGAGAGGTTTGCCGCCCAGGCGGGCAAACAATTTTCGATAAAAGACAACGTCTTCGGGCTGCAATCCCTGGTGGGTCGGTAAAAACTCGCTGACCTCCATGCCGGACTCGAGTCCCGTGACACCACCCCGGCTAACCCATAGCGATTGCTCGACAAAATCGCTGGCGTCACCGTGGCAACCACCGCACTCGGTGTTGAAGCGTACTGGTGAATTGGCCCGGGCCTGTAGCATATCGCCAATGGCTTCGATCTCGTGGTCGGGAATATAGTGATTGCCCATGAACAGGCTCAAGTTGTCGATGTGGTGCTGTCCCTGCAACTGCCCATCGATAACCCAGAGGTAGTTGCCGGCAAACACGTCAGGATCGCCATGACATTCTTCACAGCGACTGTCCCAGATGGCTAGCCCATCGCGCGCACCCGCTGCGATCGGGATTAGCATCAGCACCAGTATGGCGATACTCACTCGGGAAATTGGCATAAATCGTTGGTTTCCAGACCTGTACCTTTAGCCCCGGATTTTAGCATTCGCTAAACGCCATCGACAAAGAGAGATTTGTGGACCTGTTTTCGCCAGGAAAAGTACCAGGGCTGAAAATTGGTGGTCGCCCTGAAACCGAGCGATCCTGGACAATTCGAAGCTCCACCGCCATCGGTGAGATTGCTTTGTTACCTGCTCGTAAAGCAGGATCCTTACCAACCTGTATTGCCCTGGGGCCGGCAGCACATTCCCGTGACCACTTCATTAATTTTTTGTGGAGCGATCGTTGGGAACAGCCGGTGCGTAACTCGCTGCGCCAGGCTTTGAGTGCGTTCAAAAAGTTGTATGATGCTTTTGGCGCGCAGCCTCTACAAATTGAGCGCATCACGGTATTTCTGGCGAATCAATCGATCGATACCGATGCTGTCAGGCAGGAAGATCGGGTAGCCGAACGAACACCGCAGGCCGTAACCGAGGCAATGGCTGATGCAACTGCTGCTAGCAACTTCGTTTATTCTGGCTACAGGTACACAATCATCGGGGTGCGCCTGCGCTTAGCTGGCTGTAAGATAGGATCCACGTTGAGTTAATATTTTAATTTCCTTCAAGTAGGGGATCAGTCGATATGAAATTTGCAATGGTGGCAACGGGTGGAATCGGTGGATACCTGGCGGTGAAGCTCACCCAGGCAGGCGAGGATGTGGCCACCCTGGCGCGAGGTAAACACCTCGATGCGATCAGGTCCGGGGGGTTGACGCTGGAAACTGCCGATGGGTCAACCACGGCACGCCCGCGTATCGCCACCGATGAGCCGGCGCAGATCGGGCCGGTGGATGCCGTGATATTCGCCGTAAAGGCTAAAGATGTAGAACGCGCTGCACAAAGCTGTTTACCACTATTGGGACCGGACACCGTCGTAATTCCGTTTCTGAATGGTGTGGAAACAGTGGAGCGACTGGCAACGGTCCTGCCATTGGAAAATATCGCCAACGGCACTGCGGGGATTTCCACCACGATCACAGCGCCGGGCACGATCCGGCAAGTCGGTAGCTTTGCCAGTTTCACCTTCGCCGAGCGTGACAGCAGCCAGACCCCGAGGATCAGGGCTGTCCGTTCAGCTTTCGAGCGGGCCGACCTCGAGGCGCCTGTCGTCGAGGATATCGATGTGGCGCTTTGGCGAAAATTCTGTCTCTTCGCATCGCTGTCGGGGGTGACCGCAGCGGCCCGCTGTACGGTAGGTGAGATCAGGAGCGACCCACAGTTGAGTCGATTGTTTCAGGAGGGTATCGCCGAAACTGCGGCGCTGGGTCGGGCGCTCGGTGTGGCGCTGCCTGACGATCTGGGCTCTCGTATATGGAAAAGTGTGAGCGACCTGCCTGCGGGCATGCGCGCTTCAACCGCAATCGACCTCGAAGCCGGGCGGGCACTGGAAGTGGACTGGATTTCAGGTGCCGTAGCGCGACTATCCGACGCTGCCGGACTTGATGCGCCGATTCACAGAACGCTGAATGCCGTGCTGCAGCCATGGAAGGACGGCGGCTGAAGTAAGCTGCGGCGATATTCGGCTTAACTAACTGTTCGACAGATCACCTGGAATAGATAGCAGCTCGAATATTAGTCGGGGACGGACCCTAACGTTACGCCGAACTGAAAATTAACAGCGCAGCACAAGGTCCCGGGACGTTACTTGGCCGATGATTTCATTACGAAATCTTCGAGTTGCTTGTCGATGCCAAGCACATGCAGTTTGAGCCACTTGTAGAGAAAATCCGACAGCGAGACCTGCAGCGCCGGGTGCATGCTGGGATCGGTTTCCAGCATTGCCGCGAGTTCTTCGCGAAAGCGGTCATGCGCCTCCAGGTGGGCTTGCGCATGCGGATAGGCGAGGGTCTCCATGTAGGTTTCCTCGAGGACGAAGTGATGCTCGGCGTAGAGTTTGAGGTGAATCAGGATATCCGGGTCGAAGGGCACCTCCTTGATCCGCTCGATCAGGCTGAACAGGGCCTGGTGCTGGGTATCCTGCCAGATGATGTCGCTGGTTTTCTGCATCACTCCGAGTTTAAAGCATGAACTCGAGTCACGGTAGAGAAAAATCCCCGCCGCGGGCTTGATATTGCTGAGTTAGCAGTGGATCAAGAGCGGCGCTGTCAATTTATTGGTGGGGTCGCTACGTCGATGGCGCTGAATGACATCACCGACAGCAGGTTGCTGATTAGTGGCTTTGCCAGCGCGTCATCATTGTAGAGAAACAGGGTGTAGGCATCGGCGAGCTGGTTGCGATGCATTGCGATAAGCAAGCCGCTTTGATAGCCAGAGGCGAATTTCGGATTGACGTCAAACACGGCCGCTGCCGCCCAGTTTGCATTGAAACTGGATTCCGCAATGGCTGCTGAAAAGGTGCTGCTCGAAGTATCACTGTCTGTCGACAACCGATTCATTACCGATTCGAACAGCAGTGGGAACAAGTGGTCAGGTTCCGGTGCCGCATTGTGCGGATCACTGTAATCGATGGTTATGCGGGAAAGCGGCCGAATGATAAAGCGTACTTCCAGTGCCCCCGATTTGTGTTTGAAGGCATGCTCATAGGGCAGGATCGGGTTTGGCAGAACAGGCGTTACGCTGAAATCCTGTGGCGTTTCGATGTGCAGACCGGCCTCGATCAACAGGCGATCAAATGCTTCCCGTGCGTCTTTATCGATGGCGCTAGACCATGGGCTGACGCCTGACAGCAACAGCACGAGTAACGCGCCAACGGCAGGTTTCATGACTTTCCGGTATCCCATTGTTGCAACATATCGCGTGCGATCTGCTGCCATGCGGGCTCTGCTGGCAGGGTCAGGAAATATTTCAGGTCGCCAATGGCGCGCTCGCGCTTGCCCAGCGCATCGTAGGTCGAGGCTCGATTGAAGTAGCCCGCCGGGGCTTCGGGCTCGAGTTCGATACAACGATTGAAGTCAGTTAGTGCCTGTTCGAAACGGGCCGCCTCGTAGTGCAGACTGCCGCGATTGAAATAGGCGGCAACGAAGTTGGAGTCGAACTGGATCGCCTGGTCGAGATCGCGCAGGGCGTCATCGGGGCGTCCGAACTGGCGTAATGCCTGTGCACGATTGGTCAACAGCACGGGATCGTGCGGGTTGATGGCGAGCGCACGGTTGAGATCGGCTAATGCCAGGCTGGTTTGCTGTGTCTGTAGAAACAGGCTGGCGCGTATACTCAGCAGCATCACGCTGTCGGGATAGCGGCCGATGGCCACATTCAGGGTTTCGAATGCCATCTGTGGACGCGATTCGTCAAGGTGTTGCAGGGCGACCTGGGCCATTTTCTCGGCGCCAAGACCGGCGTGCGGATCGCTTTGACGATGTGCTCCGGCCTGGTCAGGCTGCACGCCATTAGCGCCTTGCAGAAACTCATTCATGACGTCGCTGGGTGCGCTATTCGGTGGTGTCGTAGCGAAGGCCCCGGATAGCGGTGCCAGCGCAAGGGCGAAGGCGCAGAATCCTGCCAGCGCCCAATCTCCTTTGCTTTTGACTTTTTCCGCGCGCATGGTTACTCCTTGCTGTAGGCCTGCAGCATTTTGTTCATCAATTCGATGTGCTGCGCGTCGGTCAGGCGTCCCGGTTCGGATACCTTTGCCCACAGTTCGGCATTACTCATTTCACGATGGCAACCCATGCACAGGCCGGTTCGGTTCATCGCATCGCGCATCTCCTTTGGCAACGCCCGGGATAATGGCCAGTGAGTGCCGACGGTCTGTACCTGCTGGCCATCCTTGACGATGGTCGACCAGTCGAAATCGAGGGCCTCGATTTTGGAAATCTGGATCTGGTGATTCTTCGGTATGACCTTGCCGGTCTTCTGGTCGATCAGGTCTTCGACGATATCCTCGACGTAGCGGGTCTGGAATACGCCGCCCGAAATCCCGTAACCCTGTGCCTTGGGATTGTCGTGGCAACTCTCGCAGGTGCGCGCTTTGCGCTGTGCCGAGTGTGGCTGCACCGGCGCCATGTCGATGGCGAGCGGGGTGCGCTCCTGGCCGAGTTCTTTCTGCTCGTCATAGGAGTAAGCGATCTGGTTCAGCGCAACGGTGGTGCCGTCGCGCGCACGAACCGTGAATACCACCTGGCAGCCAGGCATCAGCGGGGTGACGCGGCCTTCGCCGTTGATGCCGAGAACCGGTTCTTCCCAGCGCAGGTAGGCGCGCGTCTCGCTGACCTTGCCGGGGCTCTGTATGCCCTTGGTGCCGAGCGGCGATTCGGCGGTCGAGCCGTCCGCATTTCGCACCGAACCACTCGCGATCCAGTCGGTGTCGTGTTTGGGTTTGCCTTTGCTGTCATTGCCGTAATCGACGTCGACGTGGCAACCGTAACACTGTGGCACCCAGGAGGCATGGCAGGCGTAACACTCGAGGCTTTCCGCGTGCTTCTTGACGCTGGTCATGGCGACCATCGCATCGGGACTCTTCCAGGCGTTGTCCATTTTCAACTGTTTCAGCAGCGGAACCTTGAAGTCGTTACCGGTGGCGGAATGCATGATTACGTCGCTACCATCCTTGACCACGTTACCAAAAGGATTGCCGCGTGTGGTCAGCAAATAACCATCCTTTTTGGCGTAATTGGTGGCAAAGGCGGCGGTCTCCGCCAGCACGCTGTCCGCCATGCCACGTGGATTTTCCACCAGTTTCTGGGCAAATTCCTCACCGTGTCCGAGTGGCAGTTCCCAGGGGAATTGCTCGGGGGTGCCGTGACAGTCCTGACATTCGACTTCGGCCTGTGCCAGCGTGGTGCCGGGAATATTACCGTCGCCGTGCATGTCGATGGTGGTGTGGCAATCCTGGCACAGTAATCCACCCTCGGGATTTTCCGGCCGGCTCTTGATCTGGTGATGCAGATCATCCGAGATAAACAGGTAATTCTTGGTGTGCAGCTTGGGCTGTTTCTGGCCTTTTTCATTGTATGGGGAGCCGTAAGGAAACTCCATCAATCCCTGGTAGGTGACGCCGATACGCTTGCCGCGATTGTGGCAGGAATTGCAGGTTTCGACCGGTATCCCCGAGTAGGTCACATCACCTACCGTTACCTTTGATTTACGCGTAGCCTGGATCTGGTGCGTGAGCATGTGCCCTTTCTGCGACTTGTCGATGGTCGGGTCATTGCCTTCATAAATTCCCTCGTTGCCATAGGGGATGTGGCAGGACGAACAGCCCTGGCCGCGATAGTCACCGCGTTTTTCGCGGCCCTTGACGGTCACGTGGCAGCGCTGACATTGCTGACGCTGGTAGGTGAAGCCGGCCAGCTTGGGGTCTTTCTCGATCTCGTCGACGCTGGGATTCGGGATCTGTTTCAGCGCGGTGGGAAACTGGTCTTCATGGGCGGCAATCATATCTTTCATGTAACCCTTATAGGCGTCAGTGCCGACCACCGGAACCGGTCCGTCTCCATCTTTTACATCGTATTTACCCCACGGCACCTTGTGATCCTGTACTTCGGGAATGCCCCAGGTATGCAGATTGCCCTGGATCTTGCCGGCCTCGGTGTTCATCAACGCCTTTTCCAGGCGTTCCTCGTAACCCTTGTGACAGGCGCTTTGTCCGCAGGTGAACTTGTTAATGTCCATTGCTCCTGGATCTGGGTAGAAGGTCTGTGGACCAAGCGAATCGACCAATGACTTTGGTGATTTTTTGTGCGCCTGCTCGGCGGTGGTGGCTGTCGGATCGCCACCGTGGCACATCAGGCAACCGCCGGTGTCGCCATGGGTGGCGCTCAATGCCTTGATCAATTGCACTATCATGGCGCGTGCTGGTCATTTTTGGTGCAAAACTGAAGAGTGGTCACCCTGCTTTTTACGACCCTCGTGCCATTGCTTTGCAAGATCCCGATACGTCGGACCGCCGCTAAGTGGGCCGCACGCGGTCAGGGATGATGTTTTATCCCCGGTCATTCCCGCGAAAGCGGCGGCCCGACGTATCGGGACCTGGGGAAATGCCTGCGATGTTCGTCGCGCCATCGATACGAGGTCCCCGCTTGCGCGGGGATGACGTCTTGTCGAGGGCCACCCCTGGGGGGTGGGCACATGCCTAAAAGTGGCGGCAGGCTGTATCGAGGCCGTGCAGGGTTTGTTCGAGATCTTCGGCGCTGTGTACCGTCGACACGAAGCGGCGCACGCCGGGCAAGACATACTGCCCCTGCTGCATCAGCAGGCTATCGAGTTTGCGCATCGAGACCTGGTCGCTGGCGAGGATGTCGGCCTGGTTGCGCGGGGTCCTGTCGGTGAACAGGATTTGCCACAGCGATCCGGTATGCTCGGCGATTGCCGGAATGTCGTGACGGTCAAGAATTTTCTGCGTCTCGCGGCAGAGATCGTCGGCGAAGCCGTTCATGCGCTCGTACACGCCGGGTTTGCCGAGCTCGTCGAGCATCGCCATGGTCGCCGCCGCGGCGACCGGGTTGCCGTGCAAGGTGCCGTTGAAATAGGTGTAACCCGGTTGCCCCTTCAGTTTCGGGTCGGACAGGCCGATGACATCGGCACGACCGGCAATACAGGACAACGGACCACCGCCGCCGACAACCTTGCCGTGAGTTGAAAGATCGGGCTTGATGTCATACCACTGCTGCGCGCCGCCGTAGCCCAGGCGAAATCCGGTCACAACTTCGTCCAGTACGAACAGGATGTCGTATTCATCGCAGAGCGCGCGAATGCCATGCAGGAACTCGGGCTCGGCTGGAATGATGCGCTGCACCGGTTCGGCGAAAATCGCCGCGATGTCGGTGTGGTGTTCGGCGACAATTTTACGCAGCGTCACCAGATCGTTGTAGGGGCAGACCAGCATGGTCGATACCGTTGCCTCGGGTTGTCCGCACGAATCGGCCCTACCCTGCGGGTAATTGCCGGTTTCCCTGGGGAAGGTGGAGACAATCGCATAGTCGTGGTTACCGTGGTAAGCGCCTTCGAATTTCAATATCTTGCTGCGCCCGGTAAAGGCACGCGCGAGCCGCATCGCGTAACCGGTGGCTTCCGATCCGGTGGTCGCATAGGCTATTTTTTCGGCGCAGGGGATGTCGTTGACAAGGCGCGCGGCCAGTTGAATTGCGACATCGTTGAGCGAGCCGAACATGTGCGCGCCGCGTTCGAACTGTGCCTGCGCCGCCTTGACCACGGCCGGGTGTGAGTGACCGAGAATGAGTGCGCCGGCACCGCCGACATAGTCGATGTATTCGTTATCATCGACGTCCCACATGCGCGAACCCTTGCCGTGGGCGAAGATCAGGCGAATGTCATCGGCGAGCGAGTAGCTGCCAAGGCCCGCGCCCGGTAAAACGCGTTCAGCAATTGCAAAGAGCTCGCGCTGGGTGAGGGTGTCGGCGCTGGTTTTGGCTGCGGGTGAAGTCATGATCGATTTCCTGTTAAGCGACGGCTGCGCGCAGCCATTCGTGTAGTTTCTGGATAGGGCGTTCATTGTTGATGCCGCCCTCCGGATTCAATACCAGCGGTCCCGGCCGGTAGCCGCGCGAGTTGATGCCGCGTTGAACTTGCTTGACGATGTCGAGATCTTCCTGGAAGGTCGTTTCACGGTCGTTGTCGATGACTTTTTGCAGGGTTTCATCGACGCCGCCGTCGTTAGAATAAAACGTTCGGAAAACACGCACGTCATCGACCGCGAGCGGACGCCAGGTGAAACTGTTGACTACGCCGCCCGGATAGAACTGGATGGAAGTGGCTGGCCACAGGTAGAAGCTGCCGTAATCGGCGCCGCTGGTGTCATACCATGCGTCTTCACTGTGTGAAGATTCTGACGTATGGTGCAACACTTGTGTGTTGCCATAGGGCTCGATCGAGTAGGTCGAGGGGTCGATGATGCCCCTGGCAAATGACGGGTGACAGTTACCGCAGTGATAACATTCGTTGTAATTCTCGATGGCTACGAACCAGTTACAACCCTCGTCGGCGCTGTGATGATAGGCATACTGGCGCTGCTCGATATCGGCGCACAGGCTGGTCATTTCCGCGCGTATGCCCGGGTAGGTTTCGTCCATGCTCGCGCAGTCGGGATCGAGGTTGATGAACACAAAGCCGAGAAAGTTTTCGACGCGAATTTCAGTCAGACAGATCTTTGTCGCATCGAAACCGGGTACCTTGCTGACGTGCGGCGCGGCCTTGAGCTTCCCCGTCAGGTCGTAAGACCAGGAATGATAAGGGCAAACCAGCAATTTGCGATTGCCGCTGCCTGCGGCGAGTTTGTGACCGCGATGTTGGCAGACGTTGTAAAATGCCTTGATCTCACCGTCACGCGTATGTGTGATCAGGATATCCTGGTCGTAGATCGCGAGGGTGTGGTAGTCGCCGGGCCTGCTGATCTGGCTGGCATGACAGGCCAGCAGCCAGTTTTTGAAAAACACTTGGTCAACGATACGTCGGAATAGCGCCTCGTCGTTGAAGTACTTCGCCTCCAGCCCGAGTACCGGTGCGCCAGCTGCATCAAGCTCAGGATTCATCATAAATATTTTCCTCCCAGCGGGCCTGGTGAAACGCCTCAACGGCCTGGCTCGCCGTATCACCGCCACGCACCACCAGCAGCGCGCAGAGGCTTTCGAGTAACGCCGTCACCGCCGAATTCGAGTGGAAGAACTGTGGTGTATGCGTTGGCGCAACCAGGCCGATATCGGCTTCGCGGCACAGTGATGCGGCATTGCTGTCGGTTATGCCGATCACCTTCGCGCCGGTTTTCCTGGCGCGTTGCACGGCCGCGAGCGTATCACGCCGATAAGGCTGAAAGGTCATTGCCAGCAGGCAGTCGCGTTCATCCATACGGATGATGTCGTCCGACGGCAGGCTGCCGTGGCGCGGCGTCAGGATGAAGTGATCGAAGCCCATGCGCGCGACGTACCAGAAGTTATAGGCGAGCGGGTAGGCGAGGCCGAGGCCGAGTACGTATACGCGTCGGGCGTTGATCATCAGGTCGACCGCTGTTTCGAGATCGGCGACGGATTGCTGGGCGAACATCTTTTCAGTGTTTTCCAGGCAGGCCTCGGCCATGCTGCCGAAAACTGCAGCGCTGCCGCCCTTGCGACCCAGTTGCTGCAGCCAGCGCACCCGGTCGGGGCTGCTGCCGATGCCACCGCGCACGAAATCACGGAAGCGCTCGCGCATCGCGTCATAGCCCTCGAAACCCAGGTGGCGTGCCAGGCGCACGAAGCTGTTGGGTTGCACCTCGGCATCGGTGGCGAGGGTGCGCATCGATTGTAAACCGACTTCGTGGGGGTGATCGATGATAAAGCGGGCGCACAGCTGCAACTGGCCGGGGAGTTCGTCAAAGTCGTGCAAAAGGCGTGCGATCACTTCTTCCTGGGTCTTTGGCAGGACGTTTTCAATCACCGTGAAATTTCGCGTAGTTTGTGACATTTGTGTGCTTGATTTACTTAATAGCACAAGTGTATCATCTGCCAATCTTTCAAGGCAACATTAAATTTCTGCGGAGTCACTCGATGCAATCCAGCGCGAAAATCGTCATCATCGGCGGCGGGGTCATGGGCTGTTCACTCGCTTATCATCTCTGCAAGGAGGGCGAAACCGACGTCCTGTTGCTGGAGAAGGCTGAGCTCACCAGCGGCTCTACCTGGCATGCGGCCGGCCAGATCACGCATTCAGTCAGTCATTACAGTCTCGCCAGGATGGCAGCCTACGGCACCGATCTCTATCCGCGGCTCGAGGATGAAACCGGTCAGTCCTGCACCTGGCACGGCAGCGGCAGCCTGCGCATCGCCTATACCCAGGATGAAGTCGACTGGATCAAGTACACACTGTCCGTGGGCAAGGGGCTTGGCCACACGATGGAAATTATCGATCCCGGGCGTATCGCCGAACTGCATCCTTTTTATAATCTCGATGGTGTCATGGCGGCGCTCTATACCCCGCATGATGGTCATGTCGATCCCGCCGGGGTCGCCTTTGCAATGGCCAAGGGTGCGCGCATGATGGGTGCCAGCGTAGTGCGCCAGAACCGGGTGACCGGGATTACGCGCGCTGGCCATGGCTTCGTGGTGCACACCGAGCAGGGGGATGTCGAGGCGCAGATGGTAGTCAATGCGGGCGGTACCTATGCGCGCCAGATCGGGCATTGGCTCGGTGTCGATCTGCCGATTGCCAATATGCTGCATCACTACCTGATCACCGACACGGTGCCGGAATTCGAGAACCTGGGGAAAGAGCTGCCGGTCATCCGTGACGATTCGCAGGTATCGGGCTACATCCGCATGGAGCAGAAATCCGGGTTGATCGGAATCTATGAAAAGGCCAATGCGGCCTCGGTGTGGGACGATGGCACGCCCTGGGAATCCGCAAACGAATTATTCGAACCGGATTACGATCGCATCATGCCGTGGCTCGAAAATGCACTGGAACGCATGCCGGTGCTGGCCGATAAGGGTATCAAGAGCGTGGTGCACGGTGCCATCACCCATCCGCCCGATGGCAATATGTTGCTGGGTCCGTCCGGGGTAAAGAATTTCTGGTGCTGTTGCGGTTCGCAGGTCGGTATCGCCTGGGGGCCGGGCGCCGGCAAGTATCTCGCCCAGTGGATGGTGCACGGTGCCGCCGATGTGTCGATGCGCAGTTTCGACCCGCGTCGCTTCGGTGCGCGTATCGATGACGATTACCGCATCAACAAGGCGAAGGAAGATTATCTGCTGCGCCACGAAATTCCCTATCCGCATCTCGACCGTCCCGCTCTGCGCCCGTCGCATTCAAAGCTGTCTCCGCTATACGAGACCTTGAAAAGCAAGGGGGCAGTCTACGAAGATGTCTATGGCTGGGAGCGTCCGTACTGGTATGCAGTGAATGGCATTGCGCAGCAGCACGTCGAGAGTTTTCGCCGCAGTGCATTGTTCGACATCATCGGTAACGAGGTGCGTGGTATGCGCAAACATGCCGGCATTGCAGATCTTTCCGCCTTCGCCAAGATCGAGATCAGCGGCAAGGACGCCGAGACATTTCTCGAGCGCATTCAGTCCAACAGGTTGCCACGGAAAGACGGCAGTATCTCGTTGACCTACCTGGTCATGAAAAATGGGCGCATCGAAGGCGAAGCGACGATTATCAGACTTGCTGAAAATCACTACTACCTGGTTTATGCGGCGGTGCGTGAAGCCGCTTTGCTGAACTGGATGCAGGAAGAGGTCCTGGCTGGCGAAAGCGTGACCTTTGCCAACGTATCGGAAGCGCTCGGCGTCATCATGCTGGCCGGCCCGGCCGCGCGCCGCATTCTCGCCGAGTGTACTGACGCGACGCTCGATAATGCCAGTTTTCGCTGGTTGTCGAGCCAGTCGATTACGGTCGCGGGGGTAGCAGAGGTGCGCGCGTTGCGAGTCACCTATACCGGTGAACTGGGTTGGGAGTTACACGTACCGATGAACGGCATGCTCGACGTTTACAACGCATTGATAGCGACGTCGCACAGTGGCGGCCTGGTGCACATCGGTTCGGCTACCCTGAACGCGGTGCGCATGGAAAAGGCTTATCGCTCCGGCTCGGAAATTACCAACGAAGTTACCATCACCGAAGGCGACGTCGCGCGCTTTGCGCGCGCTGGAGGTTTCCAGGGAGCGACGGCCTCGCTGGCGGCTGCCGAACGCTGGGTGCTCGCCTACTTGCAACTGGATGAACCCGCCGCCGGTGAGGTGCTGTGTGACCCGCTCGGTTCGGAATCTGTCTGGTACGAGGGTCGTCCGGTCGGTCAGGTTTCATCAGGCGGCTACGGCTATGACCAGGGGCGGTATCTTGCCTTTGCTTACATCAAGCCGGCATTAAATCGGATCGGTAACCAGTTTGAGGTGCTGGTAATGGGTGCGCCGCGCCGCGCGGTAATCGTCGAACAATGTGTGTATGATCCGCAGAATCTTTTGCCGCGTGCGGAAGATTAAAGTTATTACTAATCATTGATGTCATCACCGCGCAAGCGGGAATCTTGTGGAGCTTGTCTTGCGGAGATCGTAGACTCTGGACAAGATCCCCGCGTGCGCGGGGATGACGCATGAGAGCGTGACTCGCGCGGGGATGACGCACGAGGACGGTCACTGGCGCGGGGATGCCATTTTTTAATTTTGAGGAGTAACAAATGGATAACGATTTATTTGAAAAAGGCCTGGCGCAGCGTAAGGCGACTCTCGGTGCCGAGTATGTCGAGAAAAACCTGGCCGCCGCCGATGATTTTACCCGTCCTTTCCAGGAAGCAATGACGGCCTGGTGCTGGGGATTCGGCTGGGGTGATGACGTTATCGAGCCGAAGACGCGTTCGATGATGAACCTGGCGATGATCGGCGCGCTCGGCAAGATGCATGAATGGGAAATCCACTGTCGTGGCGCAATCAACAACGGCGTCAGCAAGGAAGAGATCCGCGCGATTATTCACGTCGTCGGCATCTACTGCGGCGTGCCGCAATCCCTGGAATGCTTTCGCGTCGCGCGCAAGGTACTCGAGGAAGACGGTCAGCTTTGAATTAATCGAGTGACTGGATGCCGGCCTCTACAATATCCAGCGCCGTATCCAGTTGTGCGCGGCTGATGGTCATCGGTGGGCACAGGGTTAGCACGCAGCCAGCGCCGACCTTGTAGCTGAGTCCCTGCGACAGTGAATGGTACAGAACAGTATCGGCCTCGTCGCTGGCGGGCTTGCCGTCACGGCGCAGTTCGATACCGAAGTGCAGGCCCAGACCGCGCACCTCGTGAATGACTGGATAGCGCTCGCGCATCGCTTCGAGGCGTGTGAGCGCATGTGCACCCAGTTCAGCTGACGCTTCTATCAAGCGCTCTTCAACTAGGCAATCGAGCGTCGCAAGCGCGGCGGCGCAGCCCACCGAACTCTTTTCGTGGGTATAGTGGCCAAGTGCACGATCGCCGACGATATCGAGAGATCGCCGCACGATCAGCGCAGCCATCGGGAAGATGCCACCACCCAGCCCCTTGCCGATGACCAGCATATCGGGTACCACGGCGAAATGTTCACAGACAAACATCTTGCCGGTGCGTCCCAGCGCCGAGGGTATTTCGTCGAAGATCAGCAGCACTCCGTGGCGGTCACACAGTTCCCTGACCTTGTTCCAGTATCCGGGCGGTGGCAGCTCGACCGTGGTCCAGCGCATCGGTTCGGCAATCAGCGCGGCCACGTCACCTTGCATGCCGAGTACGTAGTCGAGGTACTCGATACAACCCGAGTGGGCTTCGTCGCTGCAATTGAACAGGCAGTGACCACGAGTGGGCGGTGGTATGTGCTCGGTGCCGGGCAGTAGCGGACCGACGTCCTTGCGAAACAGGGCTTCACCACCGATCGAAATCGCATCCAGAGAAGCGCCGTGGAAGCTGTCCCACATCGAAATGGTTTTGTGCCGTCCAGTTGCATAGCGTGCCAGTTTTAGCGCCATGCCGATGGCGGAAGTGCCGCCCGGCGCAAACAGCATCTTGTCAAGATCACCGGGGGCAAGGTCGGCCAGGCGTCGTGCGAGATCGATGGCGACCTGGTTGGTATAGCGTCGCGGACAGAACGGCAGCTGGTCGAGTTGCGCCTTGATGGCCGCGATCACGCGCGGGTGTCCGTGGCCGACCTGGTGCACGCTGTTGCCGTGGAAATCCATGATCTTGCGACCCTGGGTATCCTCGAGATATATCCCGTCACTACCCTGCAGGGCGTTCAGGCAGGGCGTCGACAGCGACTGATGAATAAAGAGCTCTGCATCTTCATCGAGAATGGCGCGCGTCGCAGCGTCCAGGTGTTGTTGTGACCATTGCTGGCGACGCGGTGACAGGTTGACGTCACCTTCGGCGCGTTCGGGGGGCTGCGATAGTGGCTCGGTCATAGGTAAAAATCTCGATCTGCGGGTTTGGTGAACTCAGAACAGGCTCTTGCGCATCGCATTGGCGAGCGGCTCCGAGCCCAGCTGGTCTAGCTGGTCGACAACGCCCTGGTGATCGGTTGCGGGGCGGTTCTGACTCAGTTTGTATTTACACTGAACCTCGTCGATGGTGATTTCGACGCCGATGATCGCTTTCAGCATGGCCGCGCGATACTGCGGTTGCCAGGGAGCTTCGAAGCGGGATTCGTAGCGTGCACTGAGCGCTTCGACGATTCCGGCAACCGCCGCGTCATCATCGAGTACCCGGCAATGCCCATAGATGTGCACGGCCTGGTAGTTCCAGGTGGGAACACCCGGGTTTTGGTACCAGCTCGGTGAAATGTAATCGTGTGGCCCGAGGAAAGTAACCAGCACCTGCTGGTCATTGAGCTGCTGCCATTGCGGATTCTGGCGTGCCAGGTGGCAGTGCATCCGTGTGTGATCGGTCGCAATCAAAAATGGCAGGTGCGATGCGTAAGGCCGCCCTGCATCGATCGAAATCAGCTGGCCAAAGGCGTTGGCGTCGATGAACGAGAAAATTTCGTCTTCTGCGGAAACCTTGAAGTGCTCAGGTATATACATGACGATCTGTTGCTCCAGCGGCAGGTGGGCGAGCGCGCCATTATAAGAAAAAGCGCCTGGCGCTACCCGCATTATTTGCTAGACGGCTATGGCCCGGATGGCTCAATTGGGATTTATGAAAATTACCGGCTCCAGAGTCTCGCGAGGTTTCCTGCAGATCTGTAACGTCAGTCGCGAAACCTTTGATGAGCGGCTGCGCCTGCTCGCCGCTGGCCTCGATTTTGATACTGAGGCCAGCCTGGTGCTGGACGCGGGTATCAGCTGCCAGGCGGAATACCTCCCGATTCCCCGGGGCGGACTCCGTAAAGTGCCTGTGACGGGCTTTACTCCCGAGAGCCGTCTTGATGTAGTGGCCGACGACGCCATCGCTACCTAAAGCGGTGAGATACTCAGGCGAGGCGTCGATTCACAGTTGAATTATTTGCG
>Ga0316187_10000592_pt1 | contig 29101 bp, 30 predicted proteins | sample CroRivburrow1_MG_FD_204927 | JGI IMG/M metagenome (GOLD analysis project Ga0316187, IMG submission 204927) | Coastal sediment microbial communities from Maine, United States - Cross River worm burrow 1 | ecosystem: Environmental > Aquatic > Marine > Coastal > Sediment | place: USA: Maine... | reverse complement strand
TTCAGTAATTGTTATTAATCAATTTGTAGGTCCTCCTCTATTTAAATATGCATTAAGATTTGTTGGAGAAGACAGAAGCAGGGGAAATCAATATGAATCAGATGGGATTCAGGACGTTTTAATATTTGGGCTCGAAAGCCAGTCAGTAGCATTAGCTCAACAATTGAACAAAAATCGTTGGAAGGCAAGGATTATTACTTTAAATCCTGAAAAGAAAGACACAAAAGTTGATGACATTGAAATTATTTTCCTGAATGAATTGAGCATTGAAAAACTCAACGCATTAGCAGCAGATAAAACAGAAGTGATAGTGACTATGCTTACCGACAAGGAAAATTATGAAATCTGCGAATTGGCCTATCAGTCTTATGGTACTAGTGTAATGGTAGTTCGTCTTAATAACAGAGAAAATTTTGAAAAATTCCATAATCTGGGAGCTTTGATTGTTGAACCTTCTACTGCAATGGTGAGTTTACTCGACCATTTTGTAAGGTCACCCCAGGCAACTTCTTTACTCCTGGGTATGCAGAAAGATCAGGATACAATAGACGTCGAAGTGCTCAATCCGAATCTCCATGGAATTTTTCTACGCGACCTCAGATTGCCTTCTGACGTGATTGTACTTTCAATCAAACGGGGAGGTCAAATGATCATATCCCATGGATATACTCGATTAAGGCTTGGTGATATCGTAACACTAGTTGGATCAATTGAAAGTCTAAATAATGTTACATTGCGATTCGATATCTAATAATAATAGCATACCCATTTTTTCTCTCCCATATTTTATCTGAATGTAAGAAACCTGACAAGTGATTGCATATGAAATAATATTTATACAAAAATACAAAAGCTATCCTCTATTCTTGATTAAACCCGAAATCGGCAATAGAACTTTGTAATGAGGCTTTAAAGTGCAATAAAACAGACACTTATTGAGACGAGGCATAGCACCGCTATGGTGAGTTGATATAAGTGGTTGCAACGGACTGTTTTGCAGCAGTTTAAAGACGGAATAAATTTTCTAATGCCGATTTCGGGTTAAATAGCCTCTTGTATTCCATCATTTAATTATTAATTGCTTATCGGAGGTCTGTTTTGCTTTTTGTATATCTTTGCGGCTATGGCAAATAAAGTATCTAAACCAGAAGAGAACGTTCAGCTGAAGAAATTAATTGCTCATGCTAAGGAATATGGCTTTGTATACCAGTCAAGTGAGATATATGATGGGCTACAAGCCGTATATGATTATGGCCCATACGGTGTTGAGCTGAAGAATAATATAAAAAATATTTGGTGGGAATCGATGATCAAACTTCATCACAACGTAGTGGGAATTGATGCATCTATATTTATGCATCCATTAACCTGGAAAGCTTCAGGCCATATAGATAGTTTTAATGATCCGATGGTCGATAACAAAGATTCCAAGAAAAGATACAGAGCGGATGTGTTAATTGAAGACAAAGCTGCTGAATATGAAGCAAATGGTGAAGTTGATAAAAGCAAAGCCCTGTTGAAAGAAATGGGAAGATTGCTTGAGAAGGAAGATCTGAAAGGAGTTTATGATTTAATTATTTCTGAAGATATCAAATGCCCTTTGTCTAATACCGCTAATTGGACAGAAGTACGACAGTTCAATCTCATGTTCTCTACCCAGATTGGATCCGTTGCGGATGATGCCAATTCTATTTATCTCCGTCCTGAAACTGCACAAGGAATATTTGTCAATTTCCTGAATGTTCAAAAAACAGCAAGAATGAAAATTCCTTTTGGAATCGCTCAAATAGGAAAAGCTTTCAGAAATGAAATAGTAGCTCGTCAGTTTATATTCAGAATGCGTGAATTTGAACAGATGGAGATGCAATTTTTTATCCGTCCGGGAGATGAAATGCAGTGGTATGAACATTGGAAACAGATCCGGTTTAAATGGCATCAGGCAATGGGTATCCCTGAAGAAAAACTCAGGTTCCATGATCATGATAAACTGGCTCATTATGCCAATGCAGCAGTTGATATCGAATTTGAATTTCCTTTTGGCTTTAAAGAAGTAGAAGGTATTCACAGTCGTACCGATTTTGACCTTGGAAGCCATCAGGAGCTTTCAAAAAAGAAATTGCAGTATTTTGACAATGAGCTTAATAAATCCTATGTGCCATATGTCATTGAAACATCGGCAGGCGCTGACAGATTATTTTTCATGCTTTTAAGTAATGCATATAAAGAGGAAGAGGTAGGTAGCGGTGATGACAAAAAAGTACGCACATATCTGAAGATACATCCAGCCCTTGCACCAGTTAAAGCCGCAATTTTCCCTTTAACCAAGAAAGATGGACTGCCTGAGGTTGCCAAAAAGATATATGACAAATTGAAATTTGACTTTAACCTGATATATGAAGAATCACAGTCAATTGGCAAAAGATACACACGCCAGGATCTGATTGGTACACCTTATTGTATTGCAGTGGATCACCAGACCCTTGAGGATGAGACTGTGACAATACGTGAAAGAGATACAATGGATCAGGTACGAGTAAATATCGATAGCCTGAAGAATGAGATTGGGGAAAGGGTATCTGCCAAAAATATTCTGGAAAATCTAGGGTAATAATTATATAATTTCTGGTTATTGTTAACTGATGTAATATGACGAATGTAGTTGCAATAGTAGGTCGGCCAAATGTTGGTAAATCCACTTTTTTTAACAGGCTTGTTGAAAGGAAACAAGCAATAATGGATAATGAAAGTGGTGTTACACGCGACCGCCACTATGGGCAAGGTCAGTGGAATGGAAGGTTTTTTACAGTAATAGACACAGGAGGATATGTTACAGGATCTGAAGATATCTTTGAAAAAGCCATCAGAGGACAGGTTGAATCTGCCATTATGGAAGCTGACTTTATTTTTTTTATGGTAGATTGCAAAGATGGATTGACTGATCTTGATAAAGATTTTTCAAAAATTGTCAGGTCTGCAGGCAAACCGATATTCCTGATTACCAATAAAGCAGATAATCAGCAACTACGCCTGGCATCCAATGAATTTTATGCTTTGGGATACGAGCAACTGTTTCCAATTTCTTCTACTAATGGATCGGGCACAGGAGATCTTCTGGATGAACTTGTGAATAAGTTTGATCCGGAATTAGAAGTTATGGATGAAGAGAGCATTCCTAAGGTATCCATAATTGGTCGGCCGAATGTTGGAAAATCATCATTAATTAACGCACTGACCGGAAAAGAAAGATCAATTGTAACAGATATTGCTGGTACTACGAGAGATTCCATCAATACGAGATATAATCTATTCGGAAAGGATCTCTTACTAATCGACACTGCCGGTGTCAGGAAAAAATCTAAAGTCAGGGAAGATATCGAATTTTATAGTGTTATGCGATCTCTCAAAGCCCTTCAGGAAAGCGATGTATGCTTGATCATGTTGGATGCTACTCAGGGTTTGGAAGGTCAGGATATCAACTTGATATCTCTGGCAAATAAATATAAAAAGGGAGTTATTCTGCTGGTGAACAAATGGGACCTGATTGAAAAGGACACTAAAACAGCCAATAAATTCAAAAAAGATTTTGAAGAAAAGCTTGGACCCTTTAATTATATCCCGGTTATTTTTATCTCAGTATTAAATAAACAGCGAATTTTTAAAGTTATTGAATTGGCTCTTGAAATAAATGATAACAGAAGCAGAAAGATATCAACTTCTGAACTCAATAAGGTGCTATTACCTGTAATTGAAAAAACTCCTCCTCCTGCCTTAAAAGGAAAGTACATTAAAGTTAAATACATAACACAACTCCCCATTGCAACTCCTACGTTTGCATTCTTCACTAATCATCCACAGTATATTAAAGAACCTTATGAACGTTTTTTAATTAACACAATAAGGAATAATTTTGACTTTTCCGGTGTTCCATTAAAAGTTGTCTTCAGAAATAAATAATTTAGAATCTTACAATGCGAGACAAATTTCAGGAAATAATCAGTCGCTATGTACCTGCTACAACTATAGATTATTGTACCTATCTCTGGGATACCAATACGTTTAGTTTCAAGGTCTCCAGGGCAAGAAGATCTAAACTAGGCGATTATCGCTATAACATTATAAAAAACAGACATGAGGTCTCCGTTAATGGAAATCTTAATAAATACGCTTTTCTGATTACTTACCTTCATGAAGTAGCCCATCTAACTCATTTTAACAAACACAAGGATAATAAATCCCCTCATGGCACCATCTGGAAAAAAGAGTTTCAAAAATTGATGTCACCAATACTGAAACCAGATGTATTTCCTAATGATCTTCTGGCCATATTAATAAAGCATATGCAGAATCCAAAAGCTTCGAGCCAAAGCGATTCACAACTCGTAAAAGCTCTCAGGAAATATGATGAAGAGAGTATACAATCACAAGAATATCTTGAAAATATCAGTGTTGGAGATCGATTTGAACTTAATGGAAAAGTATTTAAAAAGATATCAATAAGAAGAACCCGGGCTGTTTGCCTGGAGGAAAAATCCAGAAGAAAATATCTTATTCCACAAATTGCTGAAGTTACAGGATTATAATCCTGTAAACAACCAACCTGTATAGCTATCTTACCATACTCATTTTCATAAATATGTAGAAAATATTTCCTTAGTATGACTATAGGTGCTTCTAACCTCATGGTGTAATGAGGCTAACAAGAATCTATTAATATCATGATATTATTGATTTATATCACTTATTTATTGATTTAATTATTTATGAAACCTAAAAAAAACAGTCCAAAAAACAATTTAAATTATTGTAGCATAAATAAAATTATTTTTCGAATGAGATACCTTTGTATCTGACTAATAGGAGTTTAACTTTAGCTATTTAAAACTCAGAAAAATTAGTCGGAAATAATTAAAATTATAATCATGAAAAATAATAGAAAGTCGTTTTGCAGATCGGGAGCAATAATTATTTGCCTGGGTTTATTTTCATGGAGTTGTACCTCAGATCAAAATGCAGTTATTTATCCTCCACCTCCGCCACCGCCACCTGATCCTGCTTATGTTGGATCTGAGGCATGTGCTAATTGCCACTCAGATCATTATGAATCATTCTTAACAACAGGTCATCCTTATAAACTAACTAAAGTGGTTGATGGGGAATCACCTATATATCCTTTTACTACCTTAGATTATCTTCCTTCAGGATATAGTTGGAATGATATCTCCTATGTAATTGGAGGATATAACTGGAAAGCCAGATACGTTGATGCCAATGGGTATATTGTAACCGGAGATGATGTTCAGTGGAATTTTGAAACCGAGGAAGCTGTCGCATATCATGCAGATGAGGATCCGGGTACCAAAATGTATGATTGCGGACGTTGTCATACAACCGGCTGGATAAGTCTTGATGATGGAGGAATTCCACAGGATGGTCTTGAAGGAATGGCAGGCGAATTTTTTGATGGTGGAATACAATGTGAAGCTTGTCATGGAATGGGAAGTGTGCACGTATATACAAAATCTAAAGATGATATAAGTATAGATGCTTCCTCAGAATTCTGTGGAACCTGTCATTATAGAAACGAAGATCACACTATTGCAGCCAGTGGTGGGTTTATTAAGCATCATGAGCAATATGATGAAATGATAGCTGCAGGTCATAGTGTATTGAGTTGTAACGATTGTCATAATCCTCATGAATCAGTCAAGCATGGCCAAACTGGAGGAATTATTAAAGACTGTACTGAATGTCACGAAGAGATCACTAAAGGAACAGAACACAATGGTGCTGATTGTAATACCTGTCATTTACCTTTTGCAACAAAAACAGCTGTCGCGAGAACTAAATACCAGGGAGATATCATGACGCATATCTTTAAGATTAATACTGCTGCTGATGGCAAAATGTTTAATGAGGATGGAACCCTTGCTAATGGATCAACAGGAGTTACACTTGATTTCGTTTGTTACCGATGTCATAGAGACCTGGGTGGTAATGGCGGTAGTGATGATGTATTTGCCTCAAAAAAGTCAATGCAATCATTATCAAATTATGCAACTGGATATCATGACTAATAAATTAAAAAATTAATAGATTGATAAAAGCGGGTTTAAAGCCCGCTTTTTTTATTCCACCAAATTAATGTAACATTTGGAAATTTTTTTTATCTAATATATCAGAAGCATTCAAGTTATGGAAGCAAAACCGACAGCTTTTCAAGATATTCTGATTGACAATAAAGATAAGATCTATAGAATTTGTTGTTACTATCTCTCTGATCCTGAGGATCGCAAGGATTTATACCAGGAAATCCTCATCAACATATGGAGAAGCCTTCCTTCTTTTAAAGGAAAATCAAAGCTTGAAACCTGGATATTCAGAATAGCAGTAAACAGCGCTCTTGGTTTTATATATAAAGAGAAAAAAAGAAAGGACAAAAATGACGTTTCAAAAGATATCGTTGATATTCAGATTGAATCCAATCAATCAAAAATGGATGAAGAAGATAAATACCAGCAGGTTCTGGAGGCAATAAATTGTCTGAAAACAAGCGATAAGGTCTTGATTTCTATGTACCTGGAAAATTTATCTCAAAAAGAAATTGCTGAAATTTCTGGTTTTTCAGAATCAAATGTCCGTGTAAAAATTCATAGAATTAAAAAAATATTAACCAGAATAGTCCACACAAAAGAAAAGAAAAATGGAAAAGTTTAAGAAATACCTTAAGAACATAAAAGTTCCCGATTCACCTGATTTTGTTAATTCAGATGAAAATGAAATGAATCAGTTTATTCAAAAACTTAAAATTCAAGATCAAAAGGACAGGAAGAATTTGAAAAATTTTCAAGTATTCTTCATAATCGTACTGATATTCTACTTTGGACTATTTATCCTGAATCCTGATCCATATTTGACAATTATAGACCGACTTGTAGGATCATTCTTTGTTATTGCTTTTTTACTTTTTCTTCTTTTTTTAAAAAGACACATAAGTTCTTACACTTCTATTAAATACGATGAAATGATGTTGCTTTTCCTGAAAAAAGCTGAAAAAAGATATCGCTTTTTGTTAGAAGACTCCTATATACTAATACCTTTTCTACTATTGATAGATGTTGGATCATGTACTGCCTTTGTTGTTAATTATTGGCCGGCACAATATGGATTTATTTCCGGCATCTTAGTATTTCAAGTAATTTTCGCCCTAATTATGTCATTAGGTTTAATAATTGCTAAACGTAAATGGAGGAGGAATAAATCAGAAATTTACTATAGCATAAAAAATTTGATTAATGAATTTCAAATGGATAATAATACAGTTTCTTGAAATGTAAAAGTCACATCAGATTTTGAAAAATGAAATAGTAGAATTTTTTTCCCTATCTTTCTGACCTTAGAGATTTCTATTTGAATGGTCCATCAAAAAAATTTGCTATTTCTTTTTCTATTATTTTTAACACTTTATTCCTGTAACGAAAAGAAAGAAAGACAGTTATATAAAAACCTTGACCTTAGCTTTGGAAAGCATGATATAGGATTTGAATCAATCCTGCTTTATGATTCATCAAGGGTTTTTAAAGTTGATACCTCCGGAATACAGATGAGACCCGTAAAAATAGATGTCTGGTTTCCCTCAAATGGAGTAGGAAAACAAATGACCTATGAATACTATTTTAACCTTTATAGAATGCGAACTGATTTTGATGCTCCTATTGATTCAATTAAAGTAGAAAGCCTGGAACTAGCATCTGTAATAGGCAGATATTTTAATTCAACCTCAGCCTTCAGAATATTAAACATGAAATCTCCAGCCAAGTGGGAAGCTGAAAGAATTGAAGGAGATTTTCCTCTTATCATTTATTATCCTGCACCCAACGGGATGGGTCTTTTCAATGCAATCATGTTAGAATACCTTGCCAGTCATGGATTCATTGCAGCATCAATAAGTTCTGTTGGTGAGTATCCTGGTGATATGCAAAGAAATCTCGATGGATTGGTTGCGCAGGTCGAAGATGGTTTTTTTGCATTAAAATATTTACTGTTAAATTATGAGGGTATTGATACAGAGAAGATTGCAGGGATCGGTGCCAGTTGGGGTGGTCTGGCATTGGTAGTTTCTGCAATTCTAAATCAGAATTTAGACATAATGATATCTCTTGACGGATCGGATCAATGGGTATTTGGCAATTCGCCTATTGATGACAGGCATTTTGAACAAATACGTCATTCTTATTTCTTTACACCGGAAAAATTACAAATTCCATACCTATATTTGAATAGCAATCTTGAGCTCGACCGATTTCAGGTAGATTCTGTATATCGCACCTATGTTCATACTCGAAGTAACGATATTAATTATCTCAAATACAATAAGTTAAATCATGACGGATTTAACTGCTTTCCTACCCTAACAAACCTGATACAAAAACAAGATGATGACTTCAATAAATATTATATCATCCTTTGTGAAACTGTTTTGAAATTTATACAAGAAAATTTGAAAGATGAAACAGGTATGGAATTTAAAAAATATGAAGAATCAATTTTAAAGGAATATTCTGAAACGATCAGCAATACCTTTTAATGATACTAGTTCTAACCACTTGCAATTCTACGTTGTATCATATTTTCAACTCGGTTATAAAAGTCAAGAGGCGATAAGGTTCTCCAATTGTTCATTTGAAGAGTCCCGCCATAATTAATGAAATAATCAAGATTGTACTTTTCCCATTCCAGGTAAATAAAATCATTAAAATTTACAGCCGCAATCCATCCATTTTCAACTTCTTCAAACCACTCCTCATAGTAGCAATCATCGGAGCCGTGAAAATTATACACATTTTCCCCTAATAGGATATATTTATCGATTCCAAAAGACAAAAAATGATCAATAACATTTCGTTTCAAGTGCATAATATCATTATTGATAGCATCATTCCATTCACCGATAAATTCTAAGATGCAAAAATTAGATTCATAGGATACAAAAAGAACTTTAATATATAATGTTTCAGAACCCATATAATCCCATGCAGGGTCAATTAAATAGTTATATATGGCATCTGAATATGTATTAAAATTATATTCTTTTCCATGAAAAGGAGAGCGCTCATCCTCACTTGAGTCATAATATTTAAGCCAACTATAATATGGTTCTATCTCATGCATTGGTTTCCAACCGACCTACAATTTTAAATTTTCTGAATACCTCTTCATTATGAGGAGCATCTGGCAATTCATCCGTTAAATCCTGGCCTGCCCAATGTTCATAATGTCTACCAAATTGCCACAACCCTGACGTTGACAAATCATATATCATGCCTTTATACGCACACCATATTTCATCCTTATCCTGACCATTTCTTAAAGCCAACTGGCTTCTTGTATATATTCTTATCTCTTCTAACAACTGTAATAAAATAATACGGATTTCCTTCTTAATTGATTACGATAAATTTAGATAAATAAATAAACTACTAATGTTAAGAAATGGATTATTTTCTGGCTTTTTCTTGCAGGCTTACATTTTTTTCATTTTTAAGAATGACTTTCCGCAAATCATTAAAAGTTGTCCAGAAACCATTTTCAACTATTGGATCAATAATCCACCTGGGCAAAAATGGTTTTGTCTTCGTAAATATAAAATAGTCAATCTGCGTTTTGCCATTCCCCAGGTCTTTGAAATCCCATGATCCATCAAAATGCTTCATCCTTTGAACATTCTTCTTTTCAGGAAGAAGTTCGGGACTAGCCGTCAACTCAACATGGACTATTTTTTTAAGACTATCGCTACTGACAATATTCCGCGTAATAAGATCCTGGTCATCTAAGGGCCAGGGGATGTTAAATCTTGTATAAGCACACCAATTAGTTTCATCAATGAAATTAAAAACTTCGTATTCTTTCGTTCTGTTTAGCCATACAATAACCTGCTCAGGATCTTCAAGTGCTTTTATTGAAGAGGATAAAGAGGCATCTACAAACATAACTGCATGTAACTGTCTTGCTTTTCTGTTATCTTCAGCTTCAATCCAGCGTGTATATACCTGAATACCACCTTTGTCCTTTTTTAGCACCCAGTCATCATGCTCTACCACTTCGTAATCATCTGATTGAGAAAAAACGCTATGGCTGAAAAAAAATAGAACTATATAAAAAAAAAATCTGCACTTCAATTCCTATTACTATTTTTTCGATCACAAATTTAATCATACGGCTACTATAATAAAATTCCAGCTCTAATTTTTTTCATTCGTCAGATATGACTCAAATCATATATGAATAGTTTAAATATTGTTTACTTAGCCATTGAATGATGAAAGTGACCTTCATGAAGAAGATAATAAATGCAGCGGAAATCCCTGATAACAAAAAAAAGCAGATAATTTTTGATTCGCTAAATGAGCTTGATTTTGGTGAAGAATTAGTGATCCATAACACACATAATACTGCTCCCTTGATCAAATTATTAAAAAGAGAAAAACCTGGTCAATATAACTATATGTATTTGAAGGAGGGACCTGGTATTTGGGAAATAAAAATCTCAAGAAAGGATATTAATGAATATAAAATTGGAGATTTGATAGCAATAAATCCCGGTTCTATATTTATTTTTTCAAAACTGGGAATTGACTTCTACGCCCATTACGATAACCTGATTATAAATCTATTATTGAATAAAAGGGCTATACTATCTGATGTGATAAATGAGGCTATTTCTTATAAATCAGAAGTATTCAAATCAATAAAACCTGAATTGTGGACGCCTTCTTTTATTATAGACTTTATTATTCAAAATCATCATTTTTATCTTAATAAAAAACTGCCCGAACTTTCCGCTCTTATCCATCACCTGGAAAAAAATCAGGGTGCCAGTAATCCACAATTTCAAAGGTTGAAAGAAAAATTTAGTCAGTTTGTCGATGAGATCACAGAACATCTCGAGGAAGAAGAAAAAATCATTTTCCCAGCTATTCGTAAAATAGAAAAAATTAAATCCAAGCTTTCTAAAACTCAAAAAGAAGAATTGACTGAAAAGCTGAATTGGATGCAGGAAGACCATTATCTAACTGGTGATAGCTTTTCCTCATTCAGAAAATTATGCAACAATTACCATTTAAATGAAGATGACATTCCTGGGATGAAACTACTGTATGAAGAATTTGAAGAACTTGAAACAGATTTTGCACTTCACATATTATTTGAAAATCACTTTTTAATACAATCAATTAATCGTAATTTTTCAAACTGATTTTCTTAATACAATATATTTATTTGAATTGAAGTTTTTTAAAATTCAATGATTCTCCCAGAAAAAATCCTGCTTGAATATAATGCGACTTTGAAATCATTTAAGAAGGATGAATATATCTTTTATGAAGACGATTCCCCGGATTATTATTACCAGATAAAAGACGGTAGTGTTAAAATGTCAAGTTATAGTTCCAATGGGCAGGAATTCATCCAGGGAATATTTAAATCCGGGCAATCTTTCGGTGAGCCTCCCCTTTTTGGAAATTTTTCTTATCCTAATAATGCCATTTCTATGGAAGATAGTTCTATTTACAGGCTTCCTTCTACTGGATTTTGGGATCTTCTAAATAAGAACTTTGAGATACACAAGAAGTTTAATAAGGTTTTATCTGAGAGATTGCGTTATAAATCAATAATATTAAAGGAAATTTCCTCCTATTGTCCCGACCATATAATTTTGACATTAATAAACTATATAAGAGATAATAGTCCAAATAAAAATGATATTCCCTTTTTAGTACCAAATACGAGGCAACAACTGGCAGATATGAGTGGCTTAAGGGTAGAGACAGTAATCAGGAATATTAAAAAACTACAAAGTGAGGGGAAATTACTAATCAAAGAGCATAAAATATATCTCCAATAAAAAGCAGTACATTAATATTTTACCTTTTATGATTCAAATCATAAAAGGTGCTTGCTTCTAGGTTATACCTTAGCTTTCGAATATAAAAAACAACTATGAATACACGAACATCAGTTATATTGCTATTAACTGCAATAATTACTACAATCTCCTTTTCCTGTTCGGAAAAAAAAGGTCCTTCCAACAAACTGGTTGTTGAGAAAAAGAAACCTGTAACATTTGAACAAGCTGTAAAAGACTGGAGAACAAATAAAGGGGTGGGTCCTATTGCATCCCTTCAACTGGATGCTATCGACGAAACTATGGTAGCCAAAGGCCAGGAACTTTTTGATTTCAATTGCACTGCTTGTCATTTACCTTATTCAGAAAAAATTGGTCCCGCATTAATAGGTATCACTGAAAGGAGAACACCTGAGTGGATTGTCAATATGATCCTTAATCCAGTAGAAATGGCTAAAACCGATCCAATATGTCTTGGACTATTGGCCCAATTTAATACTGTGATGGCTGATCAAAACCTAAGCCAGGAGGAAGCCAGGTCAATCCTGGAGTACTTTAGAACCTTAAATATTGATAATGCACCTGATCCAAGTTAAAACCAAAAACATTATAATTATGAAGAGTAATTCAATTTTTTCCTTTTTATTTATTATTTCCTCATTATTCGTTTTTACAAGATGTAACAACGGCGGAAATGGTAGCAGTACAGGAGCTTTAGGTTCCAGTAACGCTGCTGAAAAAGTATATGTAGCACCCGGTGAGAAAGACACATATTATGCCTTTATGTCTGGTGGATTTTCAGGACAGGTTAGCGTTTATGGATTGCCATCAGGACGTCTCTTTAAAGTAATACCTGTTTATAGCCAGGATGCTGAAAAAGCCTATGGTTATAATGAAGAAACAAAACCAATGCTAATGACTTCCTTTGGATTTATTCCATGGGATGATTCGCACCATCCTAAATTATCTCAGACAAATGGGATACATGATGGAAATTTCCTGTTTATTAATGGAAATAATACTCCAAGAGTAGCACGTATTGATCTGACTACTTTTGAAACAACTGAGATTATTGAAATACCTAATTCTGGCGGATCACACGCATCACCTTATCCAACAGAAAATACGGAATATTTAGTTGCAAGTACACGATTCAGTGTACCTATACCACAAAAGGATGTGCCTATTGACAGCTATAAGGAAAATTTCAAAGGTACTTTTACTTTCATAAGTGGTGGTCAGGAACCTGGCAAAATGGATATTGCTTTCCAGATCCTCGTTCCTGGATATGACTATGACCTTGCACATTCTGGTAAAGGTGTATCACATGGATGGACATTTTTTACCAGTTACAATGTAGAAGAAGAAAACACACTTTTAGAAAAAAGAGCATCGCAGTATGATAAAGATTATATTGCTGCCGTTAACTGGAAAAAAGCCGAAGAGTATATAGCCCAGGGTAAATTCAAAGAAATGCCAGCTACATACTATCATAATTATTATGATGAGCACACTCAATCTGCCTCGTCAGAAATTAAAAAATCAGTAAAGGTATTAAACGCCTCAGAATGCCCGGGTGTAGTGTATTACCTGCCGACACCAAAATCACCTCATGGTGTAGATGTTAGTCCAACAGGAGAATTCATCGTTGGTTCTGGAAAACTATCCGCTAATCTGACTGTTCACTCATTTGAGAAAATGATTGCTGCAATTGAAGCCAAAAATTTTGATAAGGAAATTGATGGTATTCCAGTATTGAACTACGAAGCCATTCTGGCAGGGGTTGTTCAACAACCGGGTTTGGGACCTTTGCATACGGAGTTTGATGGTAGAGGAAATGCATATACATCATTTTTTATTACCTCTGAGGTGGTAAAGTGGAGTTTAAGCACATATGAAGTTCTTGATCGACAGCCTACCTATTATTCTGTAGGTCATCTGATGATACCTGGTGGTGGCTCCAAACAACCCTGGAATGATGGTGAATATCTGTTAGCTCTAAATAAAATAACGAAAGACAGGTTTTTACCAACAGGTCCGGAGTTGGCCCAGTCTGCTCAACTATTTGATATTTCTGGAGATAAGATGGAACTATTGCTGGATTTCCCAACCGTTGGTGAGCCTCATTATGCACAGGCTATTCCGGCTTCAGTATTAGAAGAACGGCAGGTAAAAACAACGCCATTGGAGGACAATCATCATGAATATGTTGCAAGAAGGGAAGCGGAAACAAAAATTGAAAGAAATGGTAATGTAGTACATGTGTGGATGACCACAATTCGTAGCCATTTTGCTCCTGATAATATTGAAGGTATCAAAGTTGGAGATGAGGTCTATTTTCACGTTACTAACCTGGAGCAAGACTGGGATGTACCTCATGGGTTTGCCATGATGGGAGCAAGGAATTCTGAATTATTGATCATGCCTGGTCAGACTGAATCCCTCGTTTGGTATCCGCAAACAGAAGGAGTATTTCCTTTCTACTGTTCAGATTTCTGTTCTGCCCTGCATCAGGAAATGCAAGGATACGTACGGGTATCAGCAAAAAATTCAAACATGAAGTTGAGTTGGAGTATGGGAGATGAAGTATTTCATGAGTAGGGATTGAGTGAAGTAAGGATTGTGCTTTTCATAGCAAGGGTATCATTTTCTTTGAGAATTTGATACCCTAAATTTTAATGTACATTGTAATGAAAATTTCTAAAATCATTTTTTTAATTGGCTCATTGAGTCTTTTATTAATATTTATTGCTCCTATTTGGAGTATAACTCTTGAGGCTCCTCAATATCCCGGTGGAGTAACCTTATTTATCTGGGTAAATAAGATAAGTGGAGATACACCCGGCACACTGCAAAATATCAATATCCTTAATCATTATATCGGGATGAAGTATATTGAACCAGAATCTATACCAGAGTTGAAATATTTCCCAATGGTTGTGATCGGAATGTCTGCTCTTGGATTATTAGCCGGATTTTTAAATAACGAAAAACTATGGATAGCCTGGGTAGTATTATTAATCATACTTGGAGCCTTGGGAATATATGATTTCTATCTATGGGAATATGACTATGGACACAACCTTGCAGAAGACGCTCCAATTAAGATCCCGGGTATGGCCTATCAGCCACCATTATTTGGTTCTAAAATGTTGTTGAATTTTAATGCTATATCATATCCGCATACTGGTTCGATATTTATAGCTCTGCCAATAATCTTTGGAATTATAGCATCCTATTTAAAACGAAAAGGAAAATAACCAATTGAAAATTTCTACTCCCAGAATCGCATTTTTTATTGGCGTACTTTGCCTGATCGGCCTATACTTTTTCCCCATGTGGAGGATTAGTTTACAGGTACCTCAGTATCCCAAAGATATTACTATCCAAATCTGGATAAACCAGATAGCAAATGGCACCAAAAAGGCTATGGAAATTATGAATGTTCTGAATCATAATATTGGGATGAAAGAAATAAATCCAGAATCAATTCCTGAGCTGAGATATTTCCCGGTAGTACTTGCTATAATTATCGCACTAGGTATTACAGCTGGATTTATTAAAAAAAATCTGGCAAGAAATATATGGATAGCCATTTTATTGGTTGCCCTAACATTGGCTCTTGTAGATTTTTATCTTTGGTTATATGATTATGGACACAACCTTGCAGATGATGCTCCATTGGTTATCGAGAACAGTTCATTTCAGCCGCCCTTGATTGGGACTAAGAAAATCATTAATTTTGAAGTTGCGTCTTATCCGTTGATAGGTGTAATCTTTCCGCTTGCATCCATCATCATTACCTTTATCGCACAGTATAAGAGTAAATAAGAAGATGAAAAAAATCCTTTTGTATATTATGATCCTTTTAGTCGTATCAGTCTGTACGCCGAAGGAATCCCCTATAATGTACGGGATGGAGAAATGTCATTACTGTCAAATGGCAATCGTTGATCAAAAATTTGGAAGTGAGATGGTTACACTGAAAGGTAAGGTATATAAATTCGATGCCACAGAATGTCTGATCAATTATGTACGAACCAATAATATTGACTGGCAGGATTTATCAATGATATTAACCAATACACTTGATAAGCCAGGTGAATTAATTACAGTTGAGCATTGTTATTTTCTACAAAGTGAAAACATGCCAAGTCCAATGGGCATGTTTATAAATCCCATTTCAAAGAAACATCTTGCCCTGGAATACCAGAGTAAGCAAAATGGAAATATATACAGTTGGGATGAGGTAAAAGATGTTGTGAAGGAAGGATACTAAAATTATGATAAAAATAAAGGAAATCTTATTTTCTCTCTTCCTATGCATTCTTACTGTTAACTCTATACAAGCTGATACACTATTCGTTAATACAGGGCATATCAAATCTATCAAAGAAGCAATTTCAAGAGCCAAGTCTTATGATGTAATCCTTGTTAGCAAAGGAATCTATAAGGAAAATAATATTGTAATTAACAAACCGATTAAACTAATCGGCCAGGATTTACCTATTCTTGATGGAGAGAAAAAATATGAAATAATTACAATTACTTCTGACAGTGTAGAGGTGAACGGTTTTCAAATCCAACATGTTGGTAAAAGCTATACAATGGACTGGGCGGGGATCAAAGTGGATGAAAAAGATCATGTTGTAATTTCGAACAATAAATTGTATGATACATTTTTCGGGATCTATTTGAAAAAAACGAAGCATTGCAAAGTCTGGAACAACTCCCTTGAGACAACATCAGTTGATGAAGTGAATTCAGGTAATGGCATCCATTTATGGGATTGTGAAAATATTTCAATTGTCGGTAATCACATTGTTGGGCATAGAGATGGTATTTATTTTGAATTTGTTGAAGAGAGTGAAGTTCGTGACAATATCAGTGAAAATAATCTCAGGTATGGGCTGCATTTTATGTTCTCCAATAATGATATATACGATGGAAATATATTTAAAAATAATGGAACTGGTGTAGCTGTAATGTTTAGTAAAAATATTATAATGACTAATAATATATTCCTTGAAAATTGGGGAAGTGCTTCCTTTGGTTTGTTATTCAAAGAGATCTATGATGGAATACTTTATAGAAATGTATTCCAGGAAAACACTGTAGGCCTCTATGCGGATGGAGCCAATCGAATCGAGGTTAAAGAGAATGAATTTATAAAAAACGGGTGGGCAATAAATATTTTGGGGAATAGTCAGGATAACACAATTTCAAGGAATAACTTTTTATCCAACACCTTTGATGTGGCTACAAATACCAAAACAAATCCTAATTTGTTTGAGGGAAACTATTGGGATCAATACACAGGATACGACCTTGACAAAAATGGAATAGGAGATGTCCCTTTTAGACCAATAAAGGTTTTTTCATATGTGATTGGTAAAATTCCGGAATCCATTATTCTACTTCGAAGTCTGTTTATAGAAATGCTGAACTTCGCAGAGAAAGTTGCTCCGGTACTGACTCCGGAAACATTATTCGATGAGTCTCCTAACATGACCCGGATTGAATATGATTGAGATCAAAGGACTTAAAAAGAAATTTGGACGATTGAAAGTCTTAAATGGTATCGACCTTTCTATTAAAGAAGGTTTAACTACTGCTATTTTAGGCCCAAATGGATCCGGGAAAACTACACTGATAAAGTCAATTCTGGGAATGGTAAGACCTTCCGAAGGAGTAATTTTATTGAATGAACTACCGGTAATTGGTACCTGGAAATACAGGGAGCAAATTGGGTACCTACCACAAATTGCCAGGTTCCCTGAAAATCTCAGTGTTAAGGAGTTAATTTCTTTTGTAGAAAATCTAAGAAGTCAATCTGGAGATTATCTAAAACTAGTGGAGATGTTCGGACTAAAAGAATCGCTGAATAAAAAATTAAGATTTTTATCAGGTGGCACACGGCAAAAGGTAAATTTACTATTAACCTTTATGTTCAATTGTCCATTGTATATACTTGACGAACCAACATCAGGATTGGATCCTGTGGCACTTCTTAATTTAAAGGATCATCTGGCACAATTGAAACACGAGGGTAAAACGATATTGATTACAACACATATCATCAATATCGTTGAAGAGGTTTCTGATGAACTTATTTTCTTATTGGAAGGAAATATTTTTTATAAAGGAAGTTATCAGGGATTAATGAAAGGTCAGAAAGAAGAAAACCTGGAGAAGGCAATAGCAAAAATATTAAAGGGAAATCATGTGGAAAATTCTGAAATATAGCTTCTACGATCTTATTCGGAGCAGATGGCTTATACTCTATTTTCTATTTTATGTAGGAGCTGGATTCATCATTCTATACCTGGGTTCAGATACTTCAAAAGCAATTGCAAGTTTATTAAACCTTTCCCTGCTGATTACGCCTTTGATTGGGACATTATTTGGCGTAATTAATTACTATAATTCAAGAGAGTTTATTGAACTTCTTCTTGCTCAACCAATTCAAAGAAAACACATATTTCTGGGTAACTTCCTTGGATTTGCTATTTCGCTTAGCCTTGCATTTGTATTGGGCTTAGGAATACCATTTATCTCTTATGGGATTTTTGTTACAGGAGATTTATGGGATTTTATAAGTCTTTTAACAGGTGGCATATTGCTAACATTTATATTTTCAGCAATTGCATTTCTAATCGCAATTTATAATGAAAACCGTCTAAAAGGATTTGGTATTGCCATCCTGTTCTGGCTGTTTATGGCATTCGTATATGATGGACTTCTATTAATTTCACTGGTGGTTTTTGAAAGCTATCCTGTTGAAAAAATGGCGATAGCCTTATCGGTATTAAATCCTATTGATCTTTCCAGAATTTTGGTAATGCTCAAACTTGACATATCCGCTTTGATGGGATATACCGGGGCTGTATTCAGGAATTTCTTCGGGACATCTACTGGTATCATAATCTCCTATTTTTCCCTAATTTTATGGACACTTATTCCAGCTACCTGGATAATATATAAAGCAAATAAAAAAGACTTTTAAAATACAAATATTATGAACTTTGAAAAAGGAATAAAATACACATTGACACAAAGTATTGATTATGTTAATGGTGGCGTTGCCAGCAAGCAGATTATAAAAAATAAGCAGGGCAATATTACTTTGTTTTCGTTTTCAGAAGGAGAAGGTTTGAGTGAGCACACTTCACCTTATGATGCCAGTGTATACATAGTTGAAGGAATTGCCGAAATTTCGATCGATAAAAAAACACAAATATTAAAAGCAGGTGAGATGATAATTATGCCAGCCAATATCCCACATGCTGTTTATGCAAATAATAATTTTAAGATGCTACTCATCATGATAAAACCCGAATAAAATGAGGAATAGAAAAGTATTATTTGTTATTCCACTTGTTCTATTGGCTCTTATTGCAGGATTATATACTGGATTTTTACGATTGGGATGGAATTTGCCTTTATCACAAACTATGGCTCATCATGGATTTATTATGGCCTGTAGTTTTTTGGGGACATTGATAATTCTTGAAAGAATTGTAGTTGTCAAGATACCATGGTTTTATCTTTTCCCGGTAATAAATGGGCTCAGCCTTCCCATGTTCCTTCTTGATCAATACAAAATTGGGTATATACTACTCCTGATAGGAACACTCGGGTTGATCATTTCATATATAATATTTTATGTTAAATATGGGGAAAAATATCTCCTATTGATGCTTGTCGGATCAATGTTTCTTATAATAGGTATACTGCTTCCTTTATTTGGACAATTGATTGCTGCTTCAGTCCCTTATTTATTTGGTTTTCTACTTTTTACAATTACAGGCGAAAGGCTTGAACTTGGTAAATTTCTTCCTGATAAAAAATTTAAAAAACCACTTTTATACCTTGGAATATCCGTATTTACTATAGGCATTTTTGTAAACTTTCATGATTCAGGACATTATTTCTCCGGTGCAGGGATGATACTATTGGCTCTTTGGATGCTACGATATGATATTGTCAATAAATCAATTAAAAGCCATGGAATTCATAAATACGTCGGAATTACCTTATTCTCTGGATATATTTGGCTTTTAATATCAGGAATATTAATGACATTAAACCTGACATCCGTTTTTTATTATGATGCCCTCTTGCATTCATTCTTCCTTGGTTTTACGTTTCTGATGATCTTTGCACATGGCCCCATTATTTTTCCGGGAGTAGCTGGATTTAACTTCAGGCCTTACCACAAGTCATTATATTTTTGGGTTATTTTACTTAATCTGTTTCTGGCATTAAGAATAATTTCTGATATCGCTTCGATCGTTGAACTGAGAAAAATTTCAGGATTGATAAATGGATTTACTATCATAGGTTTTTTTGTAAACCTTCTCATTCTTATCAGATATCACATTAAAAAAGAAAAAAGCCTTGGATAGCAGAAGAATCTCCAGGTTAAACTATAGATTTGGGATATCCTTTTTTTTAATCGCAGGTATAATTGGTGTTATAATACGCTGGCATTTCCTGAATCCAATTAAAGGATTTCCTTATAAAAACTGGCTCCATGCCCACTCACATATCACTTTTCTGGGATGGGTATTTTTAGGTATTATAGCTGTACTGTGCTACCATTTTAAAGATATACCTTCATTCCCTCGAAAGACAATTCGAAATTTAACCTGGCTTATAGTTATTGCAAATGTTGGCATGCTTATATCTTTCCCAATTGAAGGGTATGGCCCTGTTTCCATATTCTTTTCTGCTGTACATATGGTATTGGGGATATATACATATATCCTTTTTTCCAGGATCTTTAAAGGGATTAAATCCTTTGGTATATCTATGATAAAATCCTCATTCCTTTTTATGATCCTCTCGGGATTGGGCCCAATAGCACTGGGGCCAATAATTACACTGGGGTATAAAACCACCTATTGGTATGAATTTGCAGTATATTTTTATTTGCATTTTCAATATAACGGCTGGTTTACACTTGCAATAGTTGGGATTATGATTCATTATCTGAATCCGCGAGGAATGAATAGCAAATGGATTTGGATTATTAATTTATCTGTCCTTTTAACCTATTTTCTTTCTACCTTAGGTGTTCGTCCTGCTCTATGGATATATATAATTGGAGGTATTGGTGGCCTTATGCAAATAATTGGCTTTGCTTATGTCACCTGGCATATCCTGAAGAATTACCAAAAATTTTTTGAATCTTCGAGATTTAGTACCAACATTTTATTGGGCATAGCTCTTATTGCATTTGAAATTAAATTGCTCCTTCAATTTTTTTCCTCCATCCCTTCAATTGCTGATTGGATCATGCATAGCCGGAATCTTGTGATTGCATATCTTCACTTTGTATTACTCGGGTTTGTAACTTCTTTTATTCTAGGTTGGTGGAATAAGATTTATGTCTCTAAAGACTCCAGAGAATTCAGGTTAGGAACGATCTTGTTTTTTATAGGACTTACAGGTACTGAAATTACCCTGTTTCTATATGGAATAAAGGTTTTCCCCTCTTTTGTTCTTCCTTATCAGTTATTATTGGTTTTCTCTATCATTCTCACCTTGTCGATATTATTATATTTTGTAAATAGTTTTCAACAAAGTAAAGAAAGAGAATACCTAATTAAGCATGATGAGTAAAATTTTCCATTGACAAAAGGAAATAGGGTTAGGCCAGAAAAGAAATCATCACACCGGCAGCAACAGCAGAACCAATTACACCAGATATATTACTTGCCATAGCATATTGTAGCAAATGGTTGTTGGGATCATTCTTCAGCCCAATTTCATTGGCAACTCGTGAAGCCATCGGGACAGCACTCAATCCAGTAGCACCTATTAAAGGATTAATTTTCTTCTTCGAAAATAGGTTATATATTTTTACTGCATAGATACCTCCTGCCACTGAAATACAAAAGGCAAGAAATCCTCCAACTATAATCATTAAAGTTTTAGGATTTAGAAAAGTTTCTGCAGTCATGGTTGCTCCTACAGTTAAACCAAGAAATATTGTTGCCGTATTCATTATACTTCCTGCAGCTTCTTTTGATAGTCTTTCAGTTGATACTCCAATCTCTTTTATCAGGTTGCCAAACATTAAAAATCCAATCAATGGAACAGAGGAAGGAACAAGGATAGCTACAATACCTCCAGTAACGATAGGAAAAAGTATTTTAGCCATTTTCAGATTTTTTATTGGCCTTTTATTAGGGTACATTTTCTCCTGTTGTTTCATATTGATTAACAACTCATTTTTAGATGTAGTTAATCTTACCATAAACGGTATGATCACTGGCACAAGAGCCATGTATGAATACGCCGCAATTGCGATTGGACCCAATAAATGTGGTGCAAGAATGATGGTCGTATAAATTGCTGTTGGCCCATCTGCCCCACCTATTATACCCAAAGCCCCTGCCTCTTTCATAGTAAAACCAGCTGCCACAGCCGCCATAACAACAGTAAAGATGCCTAATTGAGCTGCAGCACCAAAGAAAGCCAACCTCAAGTTTCTTAACATCGGACCAAAATCAGTTAATGCTCCAACGCCCATAAAAATAATTGGAGGTAGTAGACCTGTTTTAATCAGAGAATAATATAGAAAATTCATGATGCCATAATCCTTGGCAATTTCAAGAAGTGATAGATGCATGATTTCATCAGTACCGGGAACCACACTCATTCCTCCCTTTAATGCATTAGCAAGCAAAAGGCCAAAGCCAATCGGTACCAATAAAAGGGGTTCATACTTTTTTACAACTCCAAGATATAATAAAGAAAGACCAATCAGGAGCATAATAAAAGTTCCGGGGCTGAAGGCCATATCCCCGATTGAAGTCATTTCAAATAATTTCCGTAAAATCTCCATTGTCTATATAAAACCGGCTATACTACTATAATCAACGTATCATCTTCCTCAACTACACTGCCATCAGAAAAGCATATTTCTATGACCTTGCCACTTACTTCTGAAGTTATAGCATTGTATACCTTCATAGATTCAATATAGGCTACTACTTCTCCTTTCTGAATTGTGTCTCCAATATTGATTGGTTTATCTGAAGGATTCTTAGTTCTATAAAAATTGCCTTCTATGGGTGCAATTATTGCCTGGGAACTTTCATTACTCTCAACCGGCGTATTTACTGGTTCTGAAATAGAATTGGAAGCAACACCGGCTTCATTCGTATCATAAGACACCATTACTTTGAATTGTTCACCATTCACATCAACATTAAAAGCTTTCGGTTTATATTCAACCGGGGCATCAGAAACAGGAGGAGCAGGAATAGTCTCTTTCTCCATTTTCCTGGCTTTTATATCAGCTTCAAAATCTTCTTTCGCCTTTCCGGATTTATAATTCCGATATTGTTGAGGGTGCATTGCCAGCTCCATTAATTCTTCATCATCTTCACCAGCATCCCATCCGTTTTTCTCCAATTCACTTCTAAAGGAATCCAAATCATTAGGATAAAGATCCTGAGGTCTACCATCAAAAAATTCACGACCTTGCTCCTTGGCCAGATCAATAATTTCCTGTGATAATGTTCCAGTTAGCTTCCCGGCTTTGCCGAGCATCATATCCCAAGTGTTGTCATCAATAATAGACCATCTTTTTTTACCCTTCTTCATTTGCATTACATTAATCAGGGCAACATTCTTAACATACTGACTGAAAGGAGTTACCAGAGGTGGGAAACCCATTTTTGGCCAAATTTCCTGTACTTCATCAAATAAATCAACCAGAAGCTCATCTTGTGTAACGTCCTTACGACCATTCTTTTTCATCCATTTATTAAGAGTGTTCAAGTTGTTCTCAAGGTCAGCCATTAAACTCCCCATCATCCCTCCGGGTAACCCAGGACTTATCAATAAAGAATTCATCAGGCGATTTTTGGGATTGATATAAAATCCTAAAAAATCATCCATGAACTTCTGTGTCAAACGACGCACTTCCATATATGCTGTCATGTTTATGTCAGGAACAGAATATCCTGCATCTTTTAACATTGCATGTATGGTAAGCAAATCAGCATGCCCGGTACCCCAGGATAGAGGCTCCATTCCTACATCAATATAATCAACACCAGCATTTACTACTTCTAAAATAGTAGCTACCTGGAAACCAGGTCCTGCATGACCATGGTATTGCATTACAATATCAGGATGCTGCTTTTTTATTCCTTTAACAATCTTACCCAGCCAAACAGGTCTGGCAATTCCTGCCATATCCTTCAAGCAAATTTCATCAGCTCCTCCTTTAATTAATTGGTCAGCCAGGTCGATAAAGTATTCTTCCGTATGTACTTTAGAATAGGTTAAGCTTAAGGCTGCCTGAGCGATCATGCCTCCTTCTTTCGCATAGGTTATTGAATCGATGATATTTCTAGGATCATTCAATCCACAAAAAGAGCGGGCGATATCGGTACCTTGCTTTTTCTTTACCTTAAACATCAGTTTTCTAACATCTGCCGGAACAGGATTCATTCGTATACCATTCAATGCTCGCTCAAGCATATGTGTTTGAATACCTGCATCATTAAATGGTTGGGTCCATTTTCTGACTGAATGATTAGGGTTTTCTCCAAATAATAGGTTGATCTGTTCAAAGCCTCCCCCATTAGTTTCTACTCTGGCAAAACATCCCATATCTATAATAGCAGGTGCTACTTCAAGTAATTGGTCAACACGAGGAACATATTTACCTGAGGATTGCCACATGTCCCTGTACATCAATGAAAATTTTATTTCTCTTCCCATATTAATTTCTAGTTATACTAGCAGATGATTGGTTATCTTAAATTTTTTCTATTTTTTCAATTCTAGCTTCACCCTTAGTAGTAAGATCAATGGCTGTTACAATAGCAGAAATTTTTTTCCCTTCAATAACCGATGAAGAAATGAATACTGGTTGATCGATTAAGATTTCTTCAGGGAAATAACGGTTGATTACAAATATCAATATTTTACCAACTATTATAACAAGAAATAGAATAGTAAAAACGGTAATCATACCGGTAGCCATCAACATTAAAGCAGTTTGATAGTTTTCCGACATATATTAAAATGTATTAAGGATGATAAAAGATAATTGACCCCAGTCAATTTAAGTGCAAAGGAATATCTATTTACTCCGAATAACAAAAAATCAACGATTTGATTTGAGGTCTGTATTAAAAAAAAAGCATCCTTACTATGCTTTTAAAGACAGTAAAATTAAAGATGTTTTAAAATAAGAAATAGTATTTAAATAGTATTTATCACCTTATTTATTTGAATGTCCTTAACTGGATTAACTAAGATTTCTCTTACGTAATGAAAGGCCTCTTTAAGGTTTTCTTCTGCTCTTTTCGTTAATCCTTCCTTTAATTCAAAATCATATCCTTTGAGATGAAGCAAGAAAACATCCGGGACCTTTTCATACAACTGAGTACATAAGTCGAGGACAAAAGCGGGGTGTACGGAGTGCATCGTAAAATCAGTCTTGGAAGAAGGTAATACACGCGATAACATGAAATTTTCAATATCTTCCACTGTTGCATCGGCAAAAATCACCAAATCAAAATTATGAATTGTATAGGCATCTTCTATATTAAGCTGATAGTTGGAATCGACACTGATGTTAGAAATATTTTCTATTTCAATCCATTTTTCAACCAGGTTTACCAGTGCCGGCCCCAAACCATCATCTCTTCTGCCTGGATTTCCATATCCATAAATTAAAATCCTATAATTTTCCATCAACTCAATCTGATCTTTTTTGATCTATCAATTTTTCATTTGAATTATATAATGAGATCTCAAGGGGCATTTTTCCCAAGGCATGGGTTGCACAGCTTAAGCAAGGATCATAAGCTCTGATTGCTGTCTCTACTGCATTTAGCATCCCTTCTGTGATAACTTCATGTCCATTCATGTGATCTTTAGCAACGATCTCCACCGCTCTATTCATAGGTTCATTATTGTTGGTAGTAGAAACAATAAGGTTAGCCATTTCAATCTGATCATCTTTATTAATTCTGTAATGGTGGAATAGAGTACCACGAGGTGCCTCAATAAGTCCGACTCCTTCAATTGTTTTAGTACCTTTACGAACACGTTCGCCTTCGAGAATATCAGGATCATTAAGAAGTTCCTTTATCATTTCGGCAGCATGAAGTGTTTCAATTAAACGCGCCCAATGCATATGCATTGACATGTCGTTGGGTTTGCCATTAGTATAGTCTTTAAACAATTCAAATTCTTTTTGAGCCAGAGGTGTAGGTATGAAATCACATGTGTTAAGTCTGGCCAGTGGACCTACACGATACCAGCCATCCTGTTTGCCAATTGAACGTAGAAATGGAAATTTCATATAGCTCCAGGATTTCACTTCTTCAGCGATATAATCTAGGTAATGCTGATAATCCACATCATGCAGTATCTTATTCCCATCTTTATCCACTGCTCGAATAACCCCATGGTATATATCAAGGGCTCCATCTTTTCTAACAAGACTCAAGTGGCTGGATGGAAACCGGGCAAAGTTGTCTATTAAATTCTTATTCTCCTTATGATAACCTTTAAAAAGCTCCAACGCATCCTGAGCCCATGATATCATCTGGTCAATATTCATAGGATCCTTCCCAATGAGAAATTTCATCTGTTCTTCTATGGTGAGATGTTTATTTATCCCACCTGGAATAGCACCTGTCCCATGAATCTTTTTCCCAGCTGTTGCTTCTATAATTTCTTGACCAAACTTGCGCATCATTACTCCCTGAACAGCCAGATCTTTAAACTCCTTAGCAACTTCAAGAACATTTCTCTTGGTTGGATCCGCATAAATCCCAAATAGCAGATCCGGTGATGCCAGATGAAAAAAGTGTAGAGAATGAGATTGAAAGAATTGACCATAATGCATCAGTCTTCTCATTTTCTCAGCAGTAGGAGATAATTGATCAGGTCCAACTCCAACAATAACATCCATAGCTTTTACTGCCGCCAGGTGATGGCTGACAGGGCATATACCACAAAGCCTTTGAACCAAAACAGGAGCCTCCCAATATGGGCGACCCTGAATAAAACGCTCAAAACCTCTGAATTCAACGATGTGAAGACGAGTTTGAACTACCTTATTTTCATCATCCAGGTGTATGGTTACTTTCCCGTGTCCTTCAACGCGGGTAACAGGTTCAATTGTTATTTTTTGTCCCATAATTGGTATGTTTAATCATATTTAAGTGCTTCGTAAGGAATTTCCAGATCTCTGCCTGTAACTAATGCCACAAGGGCTTCATAAATCATGTCAGCGCTTGGTGGGCAACCAGGCAGTTTAACATCGATTTTGACGACTTCATGACAGGGATACACTTTATTTAGCATCAATGGAAGTTCCTCATCATTAGGTATAATCTGTTCCTCATTATTTTCTACACTAGGTCCATCAAGATAAGCCTCCGCAAGACATTCTCTCAAAGGAATATTGTTTCTTAAGGCAGGCAATCCCCCCATAATGGCACATTCCCCAACTGAAACAAGGATTTTGCAATTCTCTCTAAAATCCTTTAGTACATGAATATTTTCACTGTTGCAAACGCCTCCTTCTATCAATCCAATATCACATTTTTTAGTGAATTTCTTTATATCATTAATAGGAGACTTATTGAATTCTACCAACTCCGCTAACTCGAGAATCCTTTCATCAATATCAAGTAATGACATATGACATCCAAAACACCCTGCTAATGATGTAGTTGCTATAATTGACTTACCCATAGTAATTAAATTTATAAACCGGTACTTTTAATTCCATCCAATTCATGGCCGATTGGATTCTTATCATATGTCCTTTCTCCAATAGGCACACTAAAACCAATTTCTTTTTTAATAATCGCTCCTACCGGACAAACATCCATCGCCTCCTGCGCCATTTCATCACTCATGTTTACCGACAATTTAGTATCAATATTTATAACCACTTTATGGCCCCTCCTTTTAAAGGCGAAAATGCTTCTTCCCTTTTCATCCTTAATCGCTCGAATACATCTTTTACACAGGATGCAACGATTGTGGTCTTTCAACAATTTATCATTGGATGCCTCAATGTCCCTATCCGGGAACTGATATGGAAACCTTGGGGCCATAATTTTATACTTGTATGCTAGAGCCTGCAATTCACAATTACCACTCTTTTCACAGTAAGGGCAATAATGGTTTCCTTCAACAAACAATAACTCGATGATCATCTTTCTAATTTCAATAATTTCATCTGTATTGTTTTGTATATCCATACCTTCTGCAACCGGTGTGGTGCAGGCAGTCATTAATTTGCCATTTACTTTTACATTACACACCCGACAGGATCCTTTTGGTTTAAATCCTGGAAGATTACATAATGTTGGAATGAATATTTTGTTGGCTTTGGCTGCATCTAATATATGCTGACCCTTCTCAGCCATACATATTACACCGTCCACTTTAAAATTTATTACTTTATTCATTTTGAATCGGACATAAAAAGTTAAAATGATTTTCTACCAGTTATTTCGAAAGATTCCTTTAATGCAGCATGCATATCAAAACCTTCATCAAAAGTTTTATTTTTCTGAATTCTTTGATCATATAATTCCGGAAAATTTCTAAGAGAGGATAAAATTGGATTAATTGCAGTATGACCTAATCCACATCTGTTTCCTTTCATCATATCCCTCCACTCATACATATCATCCAAATCATTCTGTACACCCCTTCCCGCTAATATCTTTTTGAGCTTATCCTTATAAAGAACCGTTAAAGCCCTGCAGGGTGTACATGAACCACAAGATTCTTCGACAAAGAATTCCATAAAATTCAGAACAACATCCTTTAGTAAATCTCTTTGTTTTCCAATAATAATTAGTGATCCTCCTGTTGCAAGATCGCTATAGCATAAAATTCTATCAAATCCATCAGGAGCAATACAACGACCTGACGGACCTCCTACCTGGACAGCTTGAACTTCTCCATGGGTACCAACCAAGTCCAGAATATCATTAACGCTAAATCCCCATTCTATCTCATAAATACCTGGATGTAAGCAATCTCCTGATACACTCAATACCTTCGTGCCAGTTGAATCATGAGTACCAAATGATCGGTACCATTCTCCATCATGGTTCATGATTTGTGTTACAGCACAGAGTGTCTCAACGTTATTAACAATAGTAGGCAGATTCAGGTATCCTTTTTCTACCG
>Ga0316187_10000591_pt1 | contig 29116 bp, 23 predicted proteins | sample CroRivburrow1_MG_FD_204927 | JGI IMG/M metagenome (GOLD analysis project Ga0316187, IMG submission 204927) | Coastal sediment microbial communities from Maine, United States - Cross River worm burrow 1 | ecosystem: Environmental > Aquatic > Marine > Coastal > Sediment | place: USA: Maine... | reverse complement strand
ATGGATTTCATCTACGAACAATACGTCATTTGGTTCGAGGTTTGTCAACAAAGCGGCTAAATCTCCGGCTTTCTCTAAAACGGGTCCAGACGTTTGTTTTAGGTTAACTCCCATCTCATTGGCGATAATATGTGCCAGGGTGGTCTTCCCCAATCCCGGAGGCCCAAATATGAGAGTATGGTCAAGAGCTTCAGCGCGATTACGTGCGGCAGAGATAAATATCTCCATTTGTTGTTTCACGGCATGTTGACCAATATATTCACCCAAACTGCCAGGCCGTATCGTAAAATCCTGATGCAGTTCCTTTCGGTCTGCACGACTATCTTCGCTACTCGATTGAGCTGAAATAAGACGATCGGGTTCCAACATAGTTCAATCCTTAACTTGTGACGGATTTTAGTGCTTGTCTGATAATTTCTTCACTACTACAAGCCTTACTATCCACTTTCAGCACCATCATACTGGCTTGTTGGGGTTTGTAACCCAGGGAAATAAGCGCGCTAATAGCATCTTGCGTCGAGTTATCCGGCAACTCAGAAACATTGGTGCTTATGACATTCGGCTCGGTGCCAACAGTTCCCCCTTGCCAGTCTTTTAACCGGTCTCCCATTTCAACCACTAAACGTTCCGCCGTTTTTTTACCGACTCCTGGTATTTTAACCAGGCTATCGACATCTTTGTTTTTAATGGTATTAACGAACTCATTTGCGGCCATTCCAGACAATAAGGCCAAGGCCATTTTTGCGCCCACACCAGAAACTTTGATTAAAGCTCTAAATAAGCTGCGATCAGTTTTCGACACAAACCCGTATAGTTTGTGTGCATCTTCCCTAACGGCCAAATGGGTGTACAAAACCACTTCGTTACCTGTTGCCGGCAACTCGTAAAATGTCGTCATAGGAGCATCTATTTCATAACCCACTCCACCAACATCTAATAAAATGTGCGGTGCTTGTTTTTCCAGGATAGTTCCCCTGAGGCGCCCAATCATGATTATTTACCTGTAGCGTCCATGGCGTCGTGCGGCGACACCATTTAGTTGTAACAAAGTACCATTCATATTGGCATGGCAATAGGCCGTCGCCAGAGCATCGGCGGCATCGGGTTGGGGATAGTCACTTAATTTTAACAAAACTTTCATCATGTGTTGAACTTGTTTTTTCTGTGCGTGACCCTTGCCTACAACCGATTGTTTAATTTGCGTAGCGCTGTATTCATGGACCGGAATTGCCTGAGTCACCACCGCACAAATGGCTGCGCCCCGAGCTTGGCCTAATTTTAGTGCCGAATCCGCGTTGCGGTGCATAAAGACTCTTTCAATGGCCATTTCTCCCGGTTCATAGGTAGCGATCAGTGTTCCTATGCCCTCAAATATTGTCTTAAGACGGTCGGCCAAATCTTGATCTGACATACTAATACAACCACTAGCAACATAAGTGATGTGTTGACCATCTATATTGATAATCCCGTAACCCGTTTTTCGCGAGCCTGGATCTATGCCGAGTATACGCATTTGTTCGGATGGGTCCTTTTAGGAGTTAAGATAGTGATTCCTGGCTGAGTATTTTATGCCTATCTATAATTGAGCCATTACTTCATCTGAGAATTCGGCATTACTATGTACTTTTTGCACGTCATCAAGATCTTCAAAGGCATTGACCATGTTTAATACTTTTTGTGCATCTTCCAATCCCAGATCCATATTGGTGGAAGCCTGCATAACGGTATCAGAACTAGAAGGGGTATTGCCAGCGGTAACCATGGCATCTTTGATTTTGAAAAAATCTTCGTAGGCTGTAATAACATCTATGCTCGTGTCATCATTTACAATAACATCTTCCGCACCTGCTTCCAAAGCAGCATCCATAATGGAGTCTTCATCGGCACCTTCGGGATAGGAAAGCAAGCCCACACGATTGAATAAATAAGCCACAGAGCCACTCGTTCCCATATTGCCACCGTACTTATTAAAAGCGTGGCGCACTTCGGCAACCGTGCGATTACGATTATCCGTCAAACATTCAACTAAAATTGCTACACCGCTTGGCCCGTAGCCTTCATAGGTCACTTCTTCATAATTTTCTGCATCGGTATCGCCGGCGCCACGTTTAATGGCCTTATTAATGGTGTCTCGGGTCATATTCCCCGCAAGGGCTTTATCTATGGCAGCACGCAAGCGAGGATTAGAATCCGGATCACCCCCACTCATTTTAGCTGCAACGGTTATCTCTCTTATGAGTTTGGTAAACAATTTTCCGCGTTTTGCATCTTGTGCGCCTTTGCGGTGTTGAATATTTGCCCATTTACTGTGACCTGCCATGAATTCCTCGTCAGCTGTTAAACCCCTAGTTTACCACCGCGTCGAGACAGTTTCGAGACTACAAGCACCAACTATCTAAAAAAACTAATCAATCGCCCTCTTAAGATAGTCCTTTTAACCACTTTTTATTGAGAATTTTACAATTTAGTGACAACAATAAGGAAATTTAAAATTTATCAGAGTAGAATGGTGTTTTGTTATTGGTATTATATGGATACCACGAGTATTGCTATTCTGGATATGAAAATAAAGTTAGCAAAATCAATCAGCTTTTTACATTACCCCATACTTTTTATAGTGGTAATGTCGCTTTTTTCGTGTGCTTCAACAACTAATCAGATTTGGAAATCCCTTGAAGGTAAAGTATTGAACGCGACAGATGGCAAACCCATTGATAATGCGTTGGTTTTTGCTATTTGGAAGGGCCAAATGCTAGATAAAGGCGAGACCCTTAGAGTCTGCTATCACGTCGAAAGTGCAATATCCGACAACAAAGGACTCTTTTCCCTGCAAAGTTGGCAAGAACAAAACAATTATACGCATATCACCGAAAAATCCACGGCTATGATTGTCTACAAACCGGGTTATTGGAGAGAAGTAGTCTCAACAGCGATCCCGACGAAAAATCCGATCAAACTCTATGTAGAAATAAATTCCAACAGGAACCAACAAATAATACCTGAGTACCGCTTAAAATATTTGCAAAAAATCGTTGGTTCCACTGCCTGCCATCTTGATGACTCCGATAGGAAAAAGCTTAGTGTACTCTATGGATCGGTATTAAAAGAGGCAAAAACCGTCGCCGAAACTGAAGACGATGAAATTATCGTTCAATCTATAAAAAGCTGGACCCGTTTCGCCTCTAAATAGAGCACTTTGACATTACATTTGATCGTTGCGACAGTACTAAAACTTTAGCCAGAATCATGCCCCTACCCGATAATCTAGTTGTCTTTCAGGAACGCCTTCAATCAATAATACCTAGTCATAGTTGGCAAACTGTTTGGAATAGTTTTCAAATAGAAAAACCCTTAATCCTTAGGGTTAATACCCTGCAAGCCCAACCCGAGCACATCATTGCAAGCCTTATCACGCAAAACATCGACGCCACGCAAATAGACTGGAAGCCTGATTGTCTTGTTGTGCCTGTGCATCAAAGACGTACCGCCTTGGCATCAACAATATACCAGCAGGGTTTAATCTATAGCCAAAATCTATCCAGCCAACTCGCGCCTTACGTCCTTGCGCCAGAGGCTAACGAAGAAGTCCTGGATTTGTGTGCGGCTCCTGGAGGAAAAACCACACAAATAGCCTGTATAATGCATGGCACTGGACGTATAGCCGCCGTGGAGAGCGTTAAATCCAGGTTTTTTAAATTAAAGGCCAATATCAAACTGCAAGGTATTAACAATATAAAAACTTACTTGGCAGACGGTAGAGGTATAGGGCGTAAAACCCCAGAAAGATTTGACCGCGTACTTATAGATGCACCCTGCTCTTCAGAATCTCGGATTCAACTTAACACGCCAAAATCCTATGAATATTGGCGTATAAAAAAAGTCAAAGAAATGTCTCGCAAACAACAGACACTGTTGTACTCTGGTTTCCAATGTCTAAAACCTGGTGGAATTTTGGTTTACTCTACCTGTTCATTTTCACCAGAAGAAAACGAGGCTGTTGTGTCAAAGTTAGTGCAGCGCTATGGTGATGCCTTGTCGGTTGAGGCCATAAAGCTTCCGCTGAGTAATATACAAGCTGGCATTACACAATGGCAAAAACGAAACTACGATGATAGCGTTAAACACTGTGTACGCATACTACCTAATGAACTGATGGACGGATTTTTCCTGTGTAAAATCCGCAAACTGAAATCAACCGTGTAACGTGTGCCGTGCGCACGAATTTCTCGAGCGATATACCCAAACATCACGTGCGCACGGCGCACGCTACGGGGAACATACCCTCGTTCCTTTTACCTATGTTTTAACCTTTTCCTTGTCAGCAGCAGGTTTTCGCAATCGAATCCCCAGTTCCTTGAGCTGTTTGTCACTTACAGCCGAAGGTGCCGCCGTCAATAGGCAACCTGCAGTCTGGGTTTTCGGAAATGCCATAACCTCTCGAATGGAAGAAGCACCGGTCATTAACATAACCAAACGATCCAAACCAAAGGCAATACCACCATGCGGTGGGCATCCAAATTTCAGGGCATCTAACAAAAACCCAAACTTTTCCTGGGCCTCTTCATCTGAAATCCCCAAGATACCAAATACCTTTGACTGTACGTTTTCACGAAATATACGTTGTGAGCCGCCACCTACTTCGGAGCCATTTAAAACCAAATCATAAGCCCTTGATAAACAAGCGCCTGGATCTGAATCTAACAATTCGATATGTTCTTCTTTAGGTGCAGTGAATGGATGATGTAAGGCTGTCCAACGTTTTTCACCGTCATCCCATTCAAACATGGGAAAGTCCACCACCCACAATGGTCGCCATGCCCTTTCCACCAGTCCAAGGTCGTGGCCTAATTTTACCCGTAATGCGCCTAAGGCTTCATTCACAATTTTTGATTTATCCGCACCGAAGAATATCAAATCACCGTCGGTGGCCTTGGTCCGATCCAATATTGCTTGTATTGTGTCATCGGGCAAGAATTTGAGTATTGGTGACTGCAGGCCTTCGCGCCCCTTACTGGTACTATTTACTTTGATATACGCCAAGCCTTTAGCTCCGTAAATACCAACGTACTTCGTATAGTCATCAATTTGTTTGCGGGTTAAATCGTTACCCTTAGGTACACACAAGGCAGCAACGCGGCCTTTAGGATCCTGAGCTGGCCCTGAAAAAACCTTAAATTCCACGTCTTGCATAACGTCACCGACATCCACAAGCTCTAATGGAATACGTAAATCGGGTTTATCCGAACCATAGCGCTGCATGGCATCGGCGTATGTCATACGAGGAAATTTCTCGGGTAAGGGTATTTCTAAGACCTTACAAAATAGGTCCTTAATCATGTGTTCGATCAAATCCGTCAATTCGTCTTCGTTAATAAACGAAGTTTCGATATCCAATTGAGTGAACTCTGGTTGGCGGTCGGCGCGTAGATCTTCATCGCGAAAACATCTTACGATTTGATAATAACGATCAAATCCCGACATCATCAATAATTGTTTAAAAATCTGTGGTGATTGGGGTAAAGCAAAAAAAGTGCCTTGATGAGTGCGACTGGGAACCAGATAATCTCTTGCTCCTTCAGGAGTTGCTTTAGTCAGCATGGGCGTTTCAATATCCAGAAATCCTTCACCTTCCAGAAAAATTCTTAGGGCTCGAGTTATCTCCGCACGTATCTTGATCCGCTGGTATAATTGTGGACGACGTAAATCGATGTATCGATATCGTAATCGATGTTCTTCTGAAACATCTTCATCGACGATATCCAGTTGGAAAGGTGGCGTTTTTGCGGAGTTTAATATTTCCAGCTCAAGCCCCAATACCTCCACCAAGCCTGTGGCCATATCTGGATTTTCAGTGCCTTCGGGACGCCTTCTAACTTTTCCTTTTATACGTAACACATACTCGCTGCGCACACGTTCAGCGACCATAAAAGTCTCTTGTACATCAGGATCATAGACGACTTGTACAATGCCTTCTCTATCTCGCAAGTCGATAAAAATCACACCACCATGATCGCGACGTCGGTGCATCCAACCATAGAGAGTCACTTCTTCATCGATGTGTGAATCGTTTACATGCCCACAATAGTGGCTACGCATAGACTTATTCCTATTTTGTTAATTCTTTGATTAATTACACAGATGGCGGAGTCAGGGACCTTGCACTGTGATCTTCATTGGACCAAGGAGGCACAACAACACTGGCCGAAATAACCATTTTCAGACCATCATCAAACCTCATATCCAATTCTACCACATCACTTTTGGGTAGCATGATAAAAATCCCCATAAGGCACCCGAATAAGCCACCCAGCTATTAGATAGGCTTTCATCGAGTTATTAAATTGGGAATTAATTGCAAAAAGCTACAATTAGAAAACCTAACTGCTATTGGCACTGGATTTTTTTGGCTCAGGCTTATCTTTGGCTTTTTTCGCCGAATCACTCTTTTGTGGCGCGCGCTCATTTTTGGCCAAGTTCTTTTTCTGACCACTCTTGAAATCAGTCTCATACCAACCGCCACCTTTTAGGCGAAATCCAGCCGCAGAAATGAGTTTTTTAAGCTCCGGTTTTTGACACGCCGGACAATCAGTCAACGGATCATCAGATATCTTTTGTAAGGCTTCATAACGGTGCCCACAGGATTTGCATTCATATTCGTAAATAGGCATCACTCTTAACCTCTTCAATAAATAGCCAGCTTACCTTTCGGCAAACAAAGAAGCTGGTATTGGTAACACATCCCATCCTGCTTAATTTTTGTTAAACAAGAATGGCTTAGGCCACTTTTTTGTGGCTCAACATAAGTAATTGTTTATATTATACTTTAACTTAAGGTCAAAATAATAGTTTTATATAGTGCCTATAATAACGATTTCAAGCTAGAAATATGAATTACAATGAGTTTTTCTGTTAAAATTGCCGTCAGGTTCCAATTGGCGAGCGCCAAACACGCAACTATAGAATAATAAAATATCGATACGATCCAGAAATATGACAAAAAAAAGAGCCGAAATCAAAATCACAGTGGAGATGACTCCTGAAAACAAATGCAGTTTTTGCACGGGTTCCATCTGTTGCACCTACACCACAGAACAATTAGAAACGCCTAAATCCATGGTCGATTTTGATCACATATTATGGCAGATTTCTCATGAAAATATCCAAGTCTATAAAGACGAAGACGGTTGGTATTTATTAATCAACAACAAATGCAGCCATTTACAGTCTAACGGTGGTTGTGGTATCTATGAGCAAAGACCCAGGGTATGTAGGGAATATTCAAACGATTATTGCGAATATGACGCGCCTGCGACAGAAGGCTTCGAGTTATTTTTTGAAGATTATAAGGCCTTACTTAAATACTGTAATAAACGCTTTAAATCCTTCTCAAAGCGCTTTGATAAAATGTAATTACAATTATTTAACAGCAGAGTCGAGGCTGATATCCTTAAAACTGTGTATTGCCTGAAACTGCCCAACATCTTTTTTGGGTTTACGCGAATCGGGTTTGTAAACCGCTAATAAATGTGCAATTCCAAAACTCTGTGCTGATTTTAGCACCGGTATACTATCATCGATTAATAGGCTGCGAAGCGGATCAAAAGGTTCATCCTGTTGCAAGCGTGCCCAAAATTCAGGTTCTTCTTTTGGTAGGTGATAACTGTGAGAACAAATAAGCCTATGAAAATGACCCCGTAATTGAGTATGATCCATTTTCAGATCCAAACTTTTAATGTGGGCATTTGTAACTAAAACCACTCTTCGATGTGAATTCTTCAGAGCATCCAGAAACTCAATAACATGGGGATGGATTGCAATCAGGTGACTCACTTCGGATTTAAGGGCCGCTATATCTAAATCTAAGGCATCTGACCAATAATCCACGCTATACCATTCGATGGTACCTTCCATCGCTTTAAATTGTGGAAAGACTTCGGCTTTGGCTTCTTCGGTGGTCATCCCCCTATCCTCACCATAACGTAGGGGGACGTGTTCGAGCCAAAAATGATTATCAAAATGGAGGTCTAATAGCGTTCCATCCATGTCTAACAAGACACTATCTATTGCCTGCCAATCGATCATTCGCCGTGACTGGAAACAACAATCTCATGCTGTTCCATACCGCCTTGGCCGGGACCGTCGTAGGCCTCTTTGGGCAGTGGATTCTGGTGGGCCAATTTAAAATCATCACTACCCACCCAGTTTTCAAAGGCCTGTTTATCCTGCCATACAGTTAGGACTAAATACGGGGTTTCCTCTGAAACCGGGCGCATAACATCCATACGAATAAAGCCCGGCTGCTTGTCCACTTGCCCTGCCCGCTGCTGAAATCGTTCTTCAAATTTGTCACGCCATGCTGGTGCAACGGTTACTCGGTTGGTTACTACGTACATGATATATTCCTTTAGTTTTCTGTAGATCAGCACCTCGTTCCCATGCTCTGCGTGGGAATGCCTATGGATCTTGGTTAATACACAATTCTTTCCAATACATACACAGAGAAAGGTTAAGAGTTGCATCAATTTTGTCGGATTGCAATAAACGTGGTTCAGTATGCATTCCCACGCAGAGCATGGGAACGAGGTGAAAAACCGTAGCGTGCGCCGTGCGCACGGCGCACGCTACACGAAGCCGACTTTACCTCGTTCCCACGCTCTGCGTGGGAATGCATACGGATCTAAATAAGGTTCTAAAGCTTCCATACGCATTAATTTTAAAATTTGGTTTAAGTAAGAGTTGCATCAATTTAATTGGATTGCAATAGGCATGGCTAGCTAGGCATTCCCACGCAGAACGTGGGAACGAGGTGATCTATACAGGCTTTTGTGCCACTAGGTTAACCATGGTTTCTTCCCGATCCTTTGGAGGACGGACGCCTATTCTTTCTAATAAACCAAAATCCCAGCGACTCCACCATAAGTAAGGTTTTGATACCGACTTCGCTTCTACCATGAAACCTGCGTTTTTTATCATACCGATATATTCGTCAGCGGACTTTTGCACGTCCATGGGATGACGAAAAAATACCCGAATCACCCAAGAGTGTATAAATCGCCGACAGGATTCAGCAAATAACATTTGCCCACCCGGTTTCAAGACACGATAAAACTCTTTAATCGCACGTTCTTGATCCACTAGATGATGAAAGGTTTGATGACATAATAATAAGTCAACAGATTCGTCTGGTAATTCCAAACTGGCCGCATTATTGATCTTAAACTCAACTTCGCACACGCAATCTTTGGTAGCAGCCGCAGCCATCGTGCGAACATTGGGGTCAATGTCCACACCAATAATCTTTTTAGGATGAAACTTTTCATCCAACAATTTAATTGATTGAGCGTGCCCACAGCCAATATCGGCAATGACCGGATAATCACCTTCCGGTGAGGCCATCAAACTATGCAAATCGTCAATGGCAAGTTTTAACACATAGTTTAACCAGGTATCAGTGCCTAAAAACCAGGTACCAAAGCTAGACTCCTTTACCCATTGATTTTGCTCAGAAATTGAATTGCTGTTAGTCATAAGTTTACTACTCCAAGCTTGATGCTAGACGAGTCTAGGCTTAAATTAAATTTTGTAGAATATACTATAATTCGCACATTAATTCTATGGTTATACTCTTTAAATAGCGTATTGTAAGGCCATGATTACACGATAATTAGCCTCGCTGCAGTAACCTCCATATCTTCAAATGCGTCTTTTAACCAGCGCCAGGCAATTTTCTTTGCCCCGTCTGCTATACCCGGTTCAGGTTCGCGCCGTTGCAGCATGGTAACAAATAACTCAAATTTAACAATATCAGGAATATAATGAAGTGCGAGTTGTTGCATTGCATTATTTTGTCCTGGCCTGACAGTGGGTAAGGCATAAGCCATGGACAATACGGATTCAACCCGAACACTACTAAACACTGGCGTTAATATTTGCATCACTTCGTCTTTGGTCATAGTCACTGCAATTTGTGCAACTTGATCCACGGCATCAAGTAAGTAGCTGTCTACGTAACCCTGTTGTTTAAAAAAATCCAGGGCAGGATAATAACCTAAATCGTTTTGTTTTACGTAATCATCAATTTGATTTGCAAGCTGTTGCCCTAGGCTATCCAGCGACGCGGGCAAATGTTGTTCTAGTGCATGCCGCGGCAACTGTCCTCTCACGGTCAAACCAACTCGCGCAACATGCAACATAGTTTATTTTTGCCTCAAGGTATGAAGACATTCTAGCAAGGGCTCAGTAAGTGGTAATAATCTTTTGCGCATTACCGAGCCAACCGCATCGGTTTGTGCAAAAATTGGATCAACCAATTTCTCGCCGACACAGGCCAGTGCTAACATAGCACGTATCTGAGGTTCAAGCTGTGGTACTTTACTTAATAGGTCTTGCAATAAATTATCCGTTTTAGATTCAATCAAACTATTTACACGTTCGATAATTTCAGAAAACGTGCTCGACTTCAGCTCGAAATCCGGGTGGAAAGAAACAAAATACTTATCGAAACTATTTAACAAGGCCACCACCACATCTTGATCAGTAATCTTTTTTAATGTCATTTCGACTACTACCATAAACGCTTGCCCTGAACGACTAAACAAACGACAGAGTTGAATCGCATAGTAGTTATTGTTATCACACATTTCTTGCAAACACTGTTGCGTTTCCAGCCATTGTGGATGTGCTGCCGCCTTTTCAGGTAAGGCATCGGGAGTTGCGTATAAAAAGCCCATATAAAAAGCACTTTTACGATTTGCCTTTGACCATAATCCCTGGCGTTGCGTCTCGCTGATTAAATCCGGTTGCAAAACAAGCCTTACGGATTCAACAATCGCGAAGGCTTCAGTCTCAAACGGCAGAAATTCCAACAAATATTGCGCCAGTTCCTTTCCAATCTCGCTATTGCTTACCATGGGGTTTTCTAACAAGCGTCTGGCAATCTGAGCCGTTGGCATGGCCCACCACGCACAACTCGCCAATTCTTCAGTAAGTCCGGGCGCATTAGCAACGGCAACGATAGCTTCAGGTTCACCTAGCAAGAGCAAGCCTCGTAGACTGTCAGCCCGAGTTTGACGCATACGAGTCCAACGCTTCAAATAAACCGGGTATCCACCCGGAGATCCCAAGGCATGGGTGGAAAATAATTCTCGAATACTACGCAAATAGCGATCATCGCGACCGCTAGGCACTAATTGCACCTTGGCTTCACCTTTGGAGGTCAAGGCATATACAATCATTGCCGACTCATCAATTCTAATTGCTTGCAAGTCTTGTGTTAACAACACATTAAGCCGCAGGCTGTCTTCGTGTGAAAGTTCCATAGATTCTCTATAATTCTAGGCTAATTGAGTTGTACTCTTCGACCCCAAGGTACCTTGGCCTTGCCTTTTACTAACCAAACAACCGGGTAATTGGGTTGCAATGCTGGAAACTCTCCTTCAGCATCGGTAAAATAGACCAGTAAATCCGGACTGATATCCTGTTGATCGACCCATTCAAACACGGGATTAAAATCCGTTCCCCCGCCACCTTCAAATTGGCGTGGCATGGTAAATTCTTGCCATGGCTCGAAAATCCAAGGCCCATCGTCGGCCAAGACCGAATCACAGGCGTGAAAAACAATACGCGCACGCATATGGGCCTTTATGGCGTCGATTTCAGTTAAGAACTCACGTAGTTCGCTATCAGAGATGGATCCGCTGGTGTCTAATCCCACGACAATATGTATTTGCCCACTGCGTAAACTGGGATACACCACAGGATCACCTCTTCGACTCGATGGACGCGCATAACTATAGTCATCTCGCGCAATGGAGGAAACAAATTGCGCTAATAAATTTCGCCACGGCAATTGCGGTTGTAAAAAATGCTCTACCATGCGAGCCAAGCTGCCACCTAGCTTCCCAGCCTGCATAGCGGTTTGAGCGGCACCGGCCAAACGTTGTTGCCACTGGGTATTTAGATTGTCTTTTTCTGCCTTCGTTAAGGGCGGTGGCTGTGCGGCGCCTTTATATTGTTCCTCACCAGTTGCCTTAGATTGTTGTTGCGTTTGTGTTTGCGGCGATTGGTTTGGTGGACTATCTTCTTTTTGCTCGCCCTTACCCCCGCCCTTATCCGCTTTTTTCTGCTCATCATACACATGACGATCCATGGGCACTTCATCACAATTTTCTTCAATAGAGGGATAGATCTCTTCGGCAGTCATGCCCTCAAATCCATCATCCAGTAGAATACCTGGAGGTGGTGTTAGTCCATCATTAACAAGTAGTGGATTAATGGCGTAGTCGCAGGCCACATCCCAACGGTGTTTGTCGCGATGTTGGCGTCTGGCAAAATGCGATAAGGCACAATGCAAGGCCTCGTGAGCCAAAACATACTGGGTTTGTTCGATATTGAGTTGCTCAATATACTGAGCGCTGTAATAAATTTTGCGTGCATCTGTAGCAGAGGTTTTACACCAGTGAGGATCTGCCGCCTCTAAAGGCAAGCGCAAGACCAATGTACCCAAAAACGGTTTCTCAATAATAAGCCTGGTGCGCGCCGCAACTAGTTTATTTGTTATAAGCTCATCTGCCATTGTGGAATATTACGAGTAGATCATGACATCCGCAATGGAATTGGCCCATTGTGCAAATTGTGGGACTGAAAACAAATCCTGCCCAATGGCCCTATGCATATCAGAGACTAACATAACACCCATTTCACGTTGTGGCATTTTTCGTGCGTAATCTAAAATGTGGCCAAATTTTTCCTGGGCATCACCACTATTTTGGGCACGAATTGCATGTCCCACCAAGGCTGTGGAAACCGCATATTGCAAATCGATTTCTTTTGGTACGGAGGCTTTTTCACCGCGGACAATGGCCTCAAGGTCGGGCATGTTTTCAAGGTTGTCGATAAAGGCCTTTAATTCAATACCTGGGGCCTGTCCAACGCAGGCTTGTAAACTACCTAATAGCAATTCCGGTGTATCCATGAATTTCTTAAGGGCACGATGGCAATATTCCCAAGATCTTGGCGAAGGAAAGGCCACCGGATTCTGTGTGGGATCAAACTCGAACAATAATTCAGGCCGAAATCGTAAAAAGGCAATAATGCGCTCATCTATTTCATTTTTAAATGCCCAGGCTACCCAATCATCCAAATGGGCATCCACTTCAAAGTGAGAAAACCGGTTCGCCAAGGGCGCCGGCATACTATAGGTGACACCACGATCGCCTTGACGATTACCGGCGGCAAATATGGCCCAACCCTCAGGAACAATATAGTCGCCTAATCGACGATCGAGTATTAATTGATAAGCGGCTGCTGAAACGCTTGGCGGTGCAGAAGTGATTTCATCTAGAAATAAGATGCCCTGCATGCCATGGCGACTGCTGTCGGGCAACATCGAAGGTATGGCCCATTCCACACGATCTTCGATTCTGAAAGGTATTCCCCTTAAATCACTTGGTTCCATTTGCGATAAGCGTATATCGATCACAGGAATTTTGTGCTTCTGCGCGACCTGGGCAACCATTTGGGATTTTCCGATTCCAGGTGGCCCCCAGAGCATAACGGGAGTGTGATGTCCGTCTATGGCACTTTGATACTCTTTATCAAGTACCTTTAATATCTGGGCAGGACGCATATTCTATTACTCTTAATTATGTAACTTTCTGTTAAACCAAGATTAAGCTTAAAACAAAGCAAAACACTACGGTAATGAAGTTTATTCCTTAGGTAATGGTAAACGAATACCTCTTATGGGGGAGCAAAGCGTTTTAACCGTCTCATTTTCTTAGGTATTCTAGGCACCAACAGGATTAAGTCGTATTTAAAACAGTACAAACCTCTGACTCATATTCATTTTTCACACTACCATACTCCAGACTTAACCGGGATATTTGACCGGGGATCTACCATTATGTTTCGTACCGCTTTATAATAATATCAGAACCCGCTAATACTTACTAAATTTGTGGGTTAATCTCTATAAAACGATCATCCAGCTTGTAGCGGCTAATCGCTCTCTATTTGCGCTGTGCAAATGCTAAATAATGCATCGCACCAAAATTTACTTTACAAATTCCGCAATTTAAAGGTTAAAATAACAGACATGCACTTAAATCGTTTACAAAATGGTACACCTTCTCTAGATTTGACAGATTTGCCACCGTTAGAGAATGATGTCAGCGATATCGCTGAAGACTTCCGTCGTTATTTTAGCCACACCCTCGGACGGGACAAACGTTGTGTATCAAGCTTTTATCCCTACTCTGCCTTAGTGCTCACTTTGCGTGACCGTCTAGTGGAACGAGCTAAAGCCACCCGTTACGCGCATGAAAAAGACGATATTCGCCGAATGCACTATATGTCCTTGGAGTTTCTTATGGGGCGTGCCTTAGGCAATGCCATGCTTAACCTGGGTATTACAGATAATGTTAGAAAGGCCTTATTGGATTTTGGCATGGCTCTGGAGGAAATTTCGGAAGCCGAACACGATGCCGGGCTGGGAAATGGTGGTCTAGGTCGATTAGCTGCCTGCTTTTTAGATAGTTGTGCAACTCTCCAGTTGCCGGTTCTTGGTTATGGTATTCGTTACGAATATGGCATGTTTCGCCAGGAGATAGAAAATGGGCACCAGATAGAGGAACCTGACCATTGGTTGCGCGATGGAAATCCTTGGGAAATGGAACGGCCTGAATTTACGCAACGGGTACAGTTTTGTGGCCGTAGCGAATACTATCAAGACACCATGGGACAGACGAGAGTTCGCTGGGTCGATACGCAAGATGTACTTGCCGTACCCTACGACATTCCAATTCCTGGCTATCGTAACGGCACCGTCAATATATTGCGTTTATGGAAATCCGCTGCAACGGATGAGTTTAACTTGGATGATTTTAACGCAGGCAGTTACACCGAATCGGTAGCGACAAAAAACGCAGCCGAAAATATCACCATGGTGCTTTATCCCAACGACTCCAGTGAAAACGGCAAAGAATTGCGTTTGCGGCAACAATATTTTCTCGCGGCCGCAAGCCTAAACGATGTTTTACGTCGTTGGATTCGAGATCATGGTAAAGACTTCTCTCAATTTGCAGATAAGAACTGTTTTCAGTTAAATGATACCCACCCCACTTGTGCAGTGGCTGAACTCATGCGTCAATTGTTGGATGATCAAAATTTAGACTGGGACAGTGCATGGACAATCGTTACGAAAACCATGGCATACACTAACCATACCTTGCTACCCGAAGCATTGGAGAAATGGCCAGTACGAATGTTTCAACAATTGCTTCCCAGATTGATGGAAATTATCTTTGAAATCAATGCGCGATTTCTTGCCACAGTGGAAAGCCGTTGGCCGGGTGACAGTGAACGAATACGCCGAATGTCAATTATCGAGGAAGGATCGGAACCTCAGGTCCGTATGGCATACTTGGCCACAGTGGGCAGCTATTCCATTAATGGCGTAGCTGAATTGCATTCAAATTTATTACAACAAGGTTTATTCAGCGATTTTTATGAGTTGTGGCCGGAGAAATTCAACAACAAAACTAACGGTGTTACTCAGCGACGATGGTTAGCCTGGTGTAATCCTGGTTTAAGTGATTTAATAAACCAAAAAATTGGTGAATCTTGGGTGACAGATTTGGATCAACTCTCAGGTCTCGCACCACTTGCTGAAGATGCAGAATTTCGGGAATCCTGGCACCAGGTCAAACGTGATAATAAAATCCGTTTGGCTGAATTAGTTCAATCGAAGTGTGGCATTACCTTTAATGTGGATGCTATGTTTGACGTGCAAGTTAAGCGCATCCACGAATACAAACGTCAGTTATTGAACATCCTGCATGTTATTCATCTCTACGACAAAATAAAGCGTGGCGACACCAAAGATTGGACACCCCGTTGCGTCTTGATTGGTGGAAAAGCCGCACCTGGCTATCAAATGGCAAAGCTCATAATCAAGCTGACGAACAATGTGGCAAAGATCATAAACGAAGATCCCGCTATTGGTGATTTGCTTAAGATTGCCTTCATACCCAATTATCGAGTCTCAGCCATGGAACTCATTTGTCCCGGCACGGATTTGTCTGAACAAATATCCACAGCTGGAAAAGAAGCCTCTGGGACTGGCAATATGAAGTTTATGATGAATGGTGCATTGACTATTGGTACTTATGATGGCGCAAACATCGAGATCCTCGAAGAAGTAGGAGAAGAAAATTTCTTTTTATTTGGCCTTAATGCAGCGGAAGTGGTAAAAACTCGTAAAGATTATGACCCACAGAGCATTGTGCAATCTGACAATGACCTGAACCAAGTAATGTCTCTACTGGAGAGCGGTCATTTCAATCAATTTGAGCCTGCTCTGTTTGACCCTATCATTCAAGCACTATTGAATGCCGACGATCCCTGGCTGGTCTTAGCGGATTTTCGCAGTTACCTTGACGCACAGCAACACGCTGCCAATATTTACCGAGATCAACAACAATGGATTCGCATGAGTATTCTAAACACTGCAGCCAGTGGCAAGTTTTCCACTGATCGCACTATGCGGGAATACAATGCGGAAATTTGGAAGCTGGATGCCATACCCCCAATCGAGCTGGATTTTACCGAATAGGCAGAATTTTGTTAGATAAAAGCTAATATCACCTTTTTCCGTAAAACAAGTAACAATACAATATCTGTGCTAAGGTCTACGTTGTAGATTTATACTGTACCCGCTAAAAACAAGTCGCAAAGGAGATTAATGTGAGAAAAAGCCTATCCCTACTTATGTTGTTGATATTGCTTTTTGCAATTACTTCAACAAATGGTTATGCAAAACAGGCCAAGCCCAACATCCTTGTCATATGGGGGGACGATATCGGCCAATCAAACATCAGCCATTACACCCATGGTTTGATGGGTTACCATACTCCCAGCATTGACCGTATTGCCAAAGAAGGCATGACCTTTACCGACTATTATGGTGAACAGAGCTGCACCGCAGGTCGCTCTTCCTTTATAACGGGGCAAAGCGTATTCCGCACCGGTCTTTCCAAGGTGGGACTGCCAGGGGCTAAAGAAGGTATGCATGAAAAAGATCCCACTATTGCCGGTCTACTCAAGGCCCAAGGCTACGCCACCGGCCAGTTCGGCAAAAATCATTTAGGTGATCGTGATGACATGTTACCCACCAACCATGGTTTCGATGAGTTCCTTGGCAATCTCTACCACCTGAATGCCGAAGAGGAACCTGAAAACGAAGACTACCCTAAGAATCCTGAGTTTCGCAAAAAATTCGGTCCACGTGGTGTCATCCACAGCTTCGCTGGCGGCAAGATTACGGATACCGGGCCATTGACCAAGAAGCGCATGGAGACCATCGATGATGATACCTCAGACGCTGCTATCAAATTCATAGAAAAACAGCAAAAGGCTGGTAAGCCCTGGTTTGTGTGGTGGAGCGGTACCCGCATGCACTTCCGCACCCATGTAAAGAAGGAACTACGTGGTATCTCAGGTCAGGATGAGTACTCAGACGGCATGGTGGAACACGACATGCACATTGGCAAATTTCTCAAGAAACTTGACGAGCTCAAGATTGCTGACAACACCATCGTTTTTTACTCCACCGATAATGGACCACACATGAATACCTGGCCCGACGCGGCCATGACACCATTCCGTGGCGAGAAAAACACTAACTGGGAAGGCGGCTGGCGAGTGCCTGCCATGGTGCGCTGGCCCGGACATATCAAGCCTGGCACCTGGTCTAACGAAATCATGCATCACATGGATTGGATGCCTACCTTTTTGGCCGCCGCAGGTGACGCGGATGTCAAGAAGAAGCTCTTAAAAGGTCATAAGGTCAAAGCTATGGACCGTAAGTACAAGGTCCATCTCGATGGCTACAACTTCCTGCCCTATTTGACCGGTAAGGACAAACAAGGTCCGCGCAAGGAGGTTTTCTACTTCTCTGACGACGGCGACCTGACGGCACTGCGCTACCAGGACTGGAAACTTATTTTCATGGAACAGCGTGCCGAAGCAACCTTCCAGGCTTGGCGTGAACCCTTCGTACCACTGCGTATTCCTTTGTTAGAGAACCTGCGTCGTGATCCCTATGAACGTGCACTGATAACATCCAATACCTATGACGACTGGTTTATAGATCGTGCCTATTTATTGGTGCCTGCGCAGGCATATGTGGCGAAGTTCCTAGGAACCTTTAAGAAGTATCCACCACGCCAGAAAGCAGCGAGCTTCAGTCTCGACCAGGTTATGGAGAAGCTCCATTCAGGTGGAGGCAGCCATTAAAAGGTAAAAGGTAAAAGGTAAAAGGTATTTAGATTGTGATTGTAACCGGAAAAAGATTTTCACTTGCGGTTTTTATATTGGTACAGGCGAATCTACTAATACCTGGAAGCTCTGTGTGGGCAGGTGAACAACCGAAACTAGTCCTGCAGATTACCGTCGACGCCCTACGCGGCGACCTACCAAGTCGCTTTAACAATGTGCTAGGTGATGGTGGATTTCGTTACCTGCTGGAACAAGGTATCCACTACAACAACGCTCATTACCAGCACGCTAACACCGAGACCATTGTGGGTCATGCGTCTCTGGCCACAGGCACTGTGCCTGCAGCTCACGGGATGGTTGGGAATGTCTGGTTCGACCGTGAACAAGATCGCCTCGTGTATAATATTGAGGATTCCCGCTACCACCTGCTTACGGCTGGTGCCGGTGTGGACCATAAGAGCGAAATCGATCCGACACAAAAGGCCGCCAAGGTAGATGGTCGTTCGCCGGATAACATCTTGACCTCCACCCTGAGCGACGAGATCGCCGTCCATTATGCAGGACAATCGAAGATCTTTGCGGTATCGGTTAAGGATCGCGGTGCAGTATCTCTGGCCGGGCATGCTGGCAAGGCCTTCTGGTTTTCCAAGGCCAGCGGCGAATTCGTCACCAGCAATTATTATTACAAGCAATATCCCGACTGGGTAAACGTTTGGAATAAGCGCAAGCTTGCTTCGAGCTACGCAGGTAAGTCCTGGAAGTTGCTACACAAGCCTTCGAAGTATCTGTTTGGTGACGCCGACAACCGCGAATATGAGACCGACTTTCCCGGTTTCGGACGAACCTTTCCACACGCCTTTGGTAAAGCGGATGATAAATACTTCACCACAAAGCTAACACTGAGTCCCGTGGGCGACGAATTAACCTTGGACTTCGCCAAGACATTGCTGGACAAGGAACAACTTGGTCAGGACGAAATACCAGATTATCTCGCCATTAGCTTTTCATCCACCGATTACGTCGGCCATATATTCGGTGCCTCTAGCCTGGAGAGCGAAGATAATCTCGCCCGCCTCGATCGTACGCTGGCAGATCTATTCGCCTACATCGATAAAAAGGTCGGACTGGCGAATACCTTAATCGTGCTATCTGCCGATCACGGTCAGCCAGAGGTGCCAGGGCATTTGCATGAGCGAGGTATTAACAAGTCACACTACTTTGATACCAAAAGCCTGGACAAGACGCCGGCAATCACCGCGCTCAAAAAACAGTTCGGCATTGGCAAAGAACTCGTCGAAGCCTACTTTCATCCTTATATCTACCTCAACCATGATCTAATCCATAAAAAAGGCCTGGATCAAGCCGCAGTAGAGCAAGCGGTTGCTGCAGAGTTGTTGAAATTCAAAGGCGTGGCCTATGCGGTATCCAGTACTGCGCTGCGCACGGCCGACCTGCCCGACACTCTGTTAATGCGCTCCATCCTGCGCAACTTCCACCCCAAGCGTTCCGGTGATATCTACCTGATATTTGAGCCCAACGTGTTTATTAACGACTTCGATGGATTGACGGTGGCATCAACTCATGGCTCACCTTGGCGCTACGACACCTATGTACCAGTGATCTTTGCCGGGGCAGGCCTAGCAGCCGCGAAAGTGAGTCGACCTATCACACCCTATGATATTGCAGCAACACTGGCGACGTATCTCAATGTGAAACCACCATCTGGCTCTGTTGGCACACCGCTTACGGAAGTATTAGAAAAATAGTTGGCTTTAATAGAATTTTCCTGGTTAATTTTCTTTTTTAACTTTCTTTTTTAAAATAAAGGCCTGGTAAAAGTTTTTCATAATGGCTGCCACGGGTTCAACTTTGTTAATGCCTGCCACACTTTTCCCAGCCTGCCAGTATTGCACCTCGTTAGACTCACTGGACAAAGAACCCTTGAGTTTGTGTAATGATCTCAACATATAAATCATGCGCATAAGGTGTTTGGTTTTTTGTCCGCTTAATAACCAACGTGCAAAGCCACCCGCTTGAGTACCAGTACGATCTACATAAGCGGTGCGAATGACCGAAACCGGTACGCCGGTGAGACGCTCACTTAACACTACATCGTCTTCAGCAGCGTTTATTATCGCTTGTTTGTAGGCATCACTGGCGGTGCATTCTGTTGTCGCGATAAAGCGTGTTCCAAGTTGCACGCCTTGATATCCATTTTGTAAGGCGGCATTAAAATCCGTTACCGTGCTAATACCACCCGCGGCAATAAGTGGCACGTTGAATTCACTCAAGTCTTTCGCCAAGTTTTCCATAGAATTGGTACCGGCATGTCCACCTGCTCGGTTGTTTACTGCAATCAAACCATCTACCCCGCCTTCCAGACCCTTTATGGCCCACTTTGGCTCTGTAACATCGTGATACACAAAACCACCGGCGGCATGAACACGTTCCACTACCCAGGCTGGCTTGCCCAAGGAAGTCACAAAAAAACGTACACCCTCTTCCAAGGCAATATCCACCCACTCTACCATTCGCTGGTGATATCGCTTTGAAGACTGTTCAATCAGCGCATTCATACCCACGGGTTTTTGAGTGAGTTTGCGTATGAAACGAATGCCTTGCCTTAGTTCGTAACCATGAACATAACTCATGGATATGGGTTGAATAATCCCTATGCCTCCCGCCTCAGATACGGCGGCCACTAACTCTGGGTTACTGCACGGATACATGGCACCACAGATAACGGGCACTTCAATCTTGGCATGCTGCAGAAATTCCCTGTGCATATTAATTACTCTCCTTGAGTCCTAAACGCCAATGCACAGTCGTGCAGGCGACTACATCACCCTCTTGGTCTACTATTTTGGTAGTTACAAAATAATCAATGGTTTCTGTCACATGGGGTATATCACACTGGCACTCGGCCACAAGTCTACCGCGTGCTTTCTTTTTGTAATCGATACTTATATTGACCACAATACCGCGAACCGAATTGGGCAACCCCATGTTCAGCGCTAAGCCACTGGTCATTTCGCCAAGGTTAAGTAAGGCGATAGCATGAATTGAACGCAGGTGATTTCGGATACGCCATTTGTCCCTCAAAATCAGACGCGCATAGCCTGGTCGCAACTGCTCCACTCGGGCACCAATAGAACCTGAATAAGGGACCTTAAGCCCAATTAAGCGACTGAATATCCAAGGGCCAAATGGTAGGCGACTGGTGCGATCCCAGATATGCGCAAGATCTATTCCCTTAATTTCCTTAACGTTTTTCATCCCTGCTCCCGAGCAGCAACAATCTTGGCTTAATCCCGCTCATTTTGGCAATTCATCACCTATTTGCTCAAGTATAACCTATAGACAGCATCACGACAGAAACTAAATACATAAATTCAATAACTTACAAAACAATAAAAATAACACTTATATGCCAGGGAAAGTACAAATTAGTCATTAATATTAAATCTTTAGCCAACTATGCCGATAGTTTGTCTACATAAAGTTTTCTTAGAAATAAATGGAGAGTTATAGGACTGATTAATGCAAGGAATGTTGGACGGATACCGCTCTACTTATCGTGTATCGCACACTCCGGTTTTTAGTATTCCGTGTCCCACAGACTGTTATGACTACGTCAAATTTTGATCTATCTCGAACTACTGGGTAACCACTATGCTTGTACAAAAACTGACTTTACGGATATGGACAATTTTGTTTTTTGCCGTTTTCTGTTCCACAGCCTCGACGGCTGAAAAACTCAATAACGAAGCCAAACAAGCCTTGGATGTTGTTCTTGTCATGGACAGCTCAGGCAGCATGAAATACAGTGACCCACACGATTTACGTAAACCCGCAGCGAAGTTATTTATTTCATTATTAAGCGCTGGAGACCGCGCCAGTGTTGTCAGCTTTAGTGATGAAGGTTACCCTGTCGCCTACCTCACCCCGGTAAAAGGTAAAACCAATCAGGAAAAATTATTTTCATCGGTAGACAAGATATCAACCAAAGGTGTCTATACCAATCTGCATGGTGCACTGGAAAAGGCCTTAATGGTACTCAAAAGAAATCCACAAGCCAATCGTAAAAAAGTCATCGTGTTAATGTCGGATGGTAAAATGGACGTGGGGAATCAGGAAAAAGCCACACAATACACAGAAAAACTAATGCAAGAATTATTACCTCAACTAAAAGCCAAAAACATTGAAGTCCAAACATTAGCATTTACCGATGGCTCAGACCAGGAATTACTCAAAAAGATTGCCACCCAAACCAACGGAAAATTCAAACTTGCCCTAAGTGATAAAGACCTTCACGGTGTATATACCGACATATTTGAACATAACAAGCAACCCGACATGATTCCCTTTGAAGGGGAAAAGTTTAAAATCGACGGTTCTATAAAAGAAGTAACTATAGTTGGTTCCAAAGACAGCGAGTCAGTTACCTTGTCACTCATTAGTCCTTCCAACCAAGTGTATACGGCCAAAGAAAGTGTAAATCACATTAAATGGTCCGAATCGAAATTATTTGATCTGATCACAATCACCAAACCTGAAACCGGAGAATGGAAAATAAAGGCCAGCTCAGGGAAAAACAAAGCCTATGTCATTACCGATCTAAGCTTTAAATCGAATACCGATCCGCTGGAGCCTCAAATTGGTGAAGGTGTGATGATTAAGTCATGGCTGGAAAACCAGGGTAAAATCATTAAACAACAAGATTTACGCGCCCCACAAACCATAAAGCTCCACGTACAGACTCCGGAAGGCGAAACCCATATTCTGGACATGGAACCAGAGGCCGTTGAACCAGGACAAACGGATACCGGAATTTTTACAAGCTACATTGCTTTGCCAACTGGAGGTCGTCACGAACTAAAAATGGTAACCAAGACAGCCACTTTTAGCCGGGAAAGTATTATTAATCTCAGTGTAATTCAGCCAACCACACAAACTCAAAACATTGATCCTATTGAACCGCCCATACAATCCGCCAAGGCAGAAGAAGAAACCAAAAATCAGGTGAATACAAAATCAGCTGCGCAACACACAACGCAAGAAAAATCAGCGGCATCACACATAGAACAGCCTATTGTCTCTGCTATGTCTAAACCAGAAGACACAACACAGATTGAGCATGAATCAAGTAAAAAAGATCCATCGGTAGATAAAAAACATGACTCTGAGGATGCAAAGGAAAAACCTACAAAGAAAAAAAACAAGTCTAAAAAAGAAAAAACATCGCATGAGGGCGAGACCAAGAAATCTTCTGGAATGGCAACAGCGGTTTACATATTCATTGGTGTAAATTTATTGCTGCTTATTATTGGCGGTGCAATTTTCTTTTTTATACGAAAGAAAGGTAAAAAGAATTCAGAAGCGGATGTGGACCTAGAGTCCGAAGAAAATGAACTCAAAGAAGCTGCTTAAGGCATATACAGACTAAACAATTCACCGACTCACCTTGTACCTATGGATGAATCAATAACAATAATATTATTATCTTTAGCTGAGCTTTGTCTCGTGGCTATTGGATTAGCGATATTTTTTTACTTCCAATCAAAAAAATATAAAGTCGAGAGCCTTAAAATATCTGCAGCAAAACAGACCCAATCGCCTTCTGATAATTCTACAATTCATGGCTATTTTCATGATCAAGTTCAACAACTTCAAGCATTGCAAAAAGATAGTCTTGGTGATGCAAAAACTGCAATTGAAACACGAATTAAAATTCTTCAAAATGAATCCTTGTTGCTCTCCAAAAACGATATTGATTATGAACAGCAATTAAAATTTTATCACAAGGTACTCACCAACCTAAGCACTATCATTGAAGAACCTACAGCGGAAATAAATACAAAAGCTGAGGATATTGAAGCCAAAGATACTTTATTCGAGCTAGATGAATTGGAGCTACCCGGCGCTGCGGAATCTAAAGATTCAACGCAAACAATCGATACAAAAACCCCGACTCACGATTTAGCGGACAACTCCACAGAAACACAGCTGAATGAAGAAATCGAAGTTTTTACAGAAGAACATGCCTTTGAATCTGACGCTATTGATGAATTTACGACAGCAGCGGTAGATGAGTTTGAAGTTGAAGATGAAGAAACGTTTGAAACAGCAATGTCAGATGAATTTGAACTAGCTGATGAAGAAACATTTGAAACAGCAATGTCAGATGAATTTGAACTGGGTGATGAAGAAACATTTGAAACTATTGCGGAAGATGAATTTGGACTAACCGATGAAGAAACATTTGAATCAATTGCGGAAGATGAATTTGGATTGGCCAATGAAGAAGAGTTTGAACCAGTTGGCGAAGACGAGTTTGTTACTAATATTGAAGACGATACTGAATTTGTCACCGAGAATGACAATGAAAATATTATCGACGAAGTATCTAGCGAAGAAGAAAATGATTATGGCGAAGATATTCCCATTTTGCAGGATACTATCGAATTAGATGCCCCTCTCATTACAGGTGAGCTGAAAAACGAAAGCGCGGAGATTGGAAAAATACGCAACATTGTTAGCAGCTTGCACGGGACCATTGAAGAACTCAAGCAATTTTCCGACGAACACGAGTTGGATGCCGATGCAGGTGAATATCTAACGACAAAATTGGAAGAAATTGAGATTTCCAATGCACGTCTGAATCTGTGTACTGAGACCCTGGAAAGAGACAATGCTCGCCTTTTGGAATTGGTTAACCAAAAGGAAGAAGAGCCACAGGAAGCTGAAAATATTGATAGCGAAAAGAGCTCCGTAGAGGTTATACCAGAAAAAGACAGGAAAGAAAAAATCGAGTTATTAGAGGTGGAGCTTTCTTCTTTAGAGAAACGCCTCGATGATAAAACAAATCGTTTGGATGACCTCCAATCCCAGGATTCTGAGGTTTCACACACAGAAGGTGACGATAGCACACAAATATTTGATCAACTCATGCGCGAAATCGACAATTTAACCGAATTGTTAACTGTAAAAAGTGAAGAATTATCTAAACTACGTGTACACGCGATTGATATTGAAGAAGAATTAGAGCAGCATAAGGAAACGGGAACTTAAGCTTCTATATTATATAGCTTTGTAGATGTCTGCTGCCCATTCAACTGCCTCTAAATACGCATCCCTTAGCACCGAAACCTTGCCATATTTCTCAGGAATGAAATCCCAATTACCAGATTCATAATTAATTACACAATCTAATACAGATCCCACGGCACCTTTATGATTTAACAGTGCGTCGATAACTTCATCTGAAAAAGGCATTTTATCGGTTAGGACCTCTAAGGGTTGATCTAATAATGCATCAATAGTGGAAAACAATCCAACCATAAAATAGACATTAGAATCTACGCTTTGGCTAGTCTGTTTAGCCAACAATTCACACATTTTGGCTCTTACCATAGCGGTCCTAAAAAGCTCAGATGGTTTGTCTTTTATTCCACTAAACGTTATCAAACTAACCCAATTTCTCAGATTATTAAGCCCTAATATAGAAATTGCCTGTTTTAATGACTCAACCTTTTTGCTCGTTTTAAATGCTGCCGAATTTATAATGCGCAATAATTTATAAGATAGCGACACATCCTGACTTAGTATTTCTTCCAATTCAGAAAATGAGATTTCGGGATCATATACTCTGGACAATATTCGCAATATAGCTAGCTTACTACTGGGCACCTTAGCACCCTTAACGATTTGTGGTTTGCTAAAATAATAACCTTGGAAATACCTGAAACCTAATTTTTGACACAACTCAAATTCGTGCTTTGATTCAACTTTTTCGGCAAGCAATTCAACATCAAAGGATTTTAGATAAGCAACTTCTTTAACGAGCTGCTGCTCTTCAAGAGCAAGTAAATCAATTTTGATTATGCTTGCCAACTCCACAAGAGGCCGCCATTTCTCATCAAACACAAAATCATCAAGAGCAATGGTATAACCCTGTTCTGCCAAATTCCTGGTAGCCGCAATAACCCCATCGTCAATTACCACATCTTCCAATATTTCCAGAACGATATTTTCTTTGGGCAAGGAAGCTGTTTCTCCACCGACTAACAAACCCTTGGGTATATTAATAAAGGCCTTTTTGTCGCCCACCAGTGTATCAAAACCAATATTAACAAAGGCATTAATAATAACTGTTGATGTAGCAACTTCTCCGTTGTCAATTATTGCTTGATTATTATGGCTATCCCGATACAGCAATTCATAGGCTACCACATCCAATTGACTATCGTAGATAGGTTGGCGAGCAACTAAGATTTCTTCGGAAGACTCAGAAGTAAGTACTTGACTCATATAAAAGCTACCCAGTGATCGAATCCAAATACCCTAAAGTAAGGTTTTAAATTCAAAATTTCCTGAAAAATCATATAACTAGTGACTACAGATGAAATCTTACTCCGAATTAAGCGGACTTATCGAGTCTAAACGACACTGCTTACCTACCAATAACTCACACTTGCGTAAATATTATCGACCAATCAAAACAGGAGCTTAACTCTATATGAGATAATACTAGTCCATTAATCAACAATGTGTTTGTGACAGGCGCTGCAATCTAAGGCTGTAGTCTCTCGTGCGCACGGCACACGCTACATTCTCTCGCTCCCTCGCGGGAGCATCAGTAGTGTCTGGTTAAAATGTGTGAGTAAGCTTGTAAAAGCTTGTACGGGTTGAATGTCAAAGTTGAAACACAGTGTGTAGACTCAATATTTGGAATCATTTAATTGTAACTGAAATCAGAATACGGAGTTTTTTTGTAGGGTGGATAAGCGCAGCGCATCCACCAAAATAGGCGGGAATGGTGGATGCACTACGCTTATCCACCCTACCGCTTGATGATACATTCACTGTTTTGAATTTTAACCGGACACTACTGTCGCAGGAGCATGGGAACGAGGTGCTACCTGCGCACGGCGAAGGCAAAATTTTATGGTGCGCTTATTTAAGCGCCAAGCGTGCGTTGTGAAACATTTTCATCCAGGGTGAATAATCCGGCCAGTCTTTTGGATGCCAAGAAAGTTGTACTGTTTTATAGACGCGTTCTGGATGCGGCATCATAATAGTGAAACGCCCATCGTCATTAGTCAAGCCGGTAATCCCCAATGGTGAACCGTTAGGATTAGCCGGATAGTTTTCTGTTACTTGTATAGTGTTATCGACATACTGTAACGCTATAAGTTTATCATTTTGCGCTTTATCAATATCACTAAATTCTGCCCGCCCTTCTCCATGGGCAACGGCTATGGGCATATGAGAACCTGCCATATCGGTAAAAAACAAAGAAGGTGATTGCTGTACTTGCACTAAGGACAAGCGTGCCTCAAACTGTTCTGATGCATTGTTAACAAAATGTGGCCACGATTCGGCGCCCGGTATGATGGAACGTAGATTTGACATCATTTGGCATCCGTTACAAACGCCTAGCGCAAAACTATCTGCACGATTGAAATAGGCTTCGAACTCATCTCTTAAACCAGTATTAAAAAGTATGGCCTTAGCCCAGCCCTCACCAGCACCCAATACGTCACCGTAAGAAAAACCGCCACAGGCCACCATACCTTGCATGTCTTTTAAACTTATGTGACCGGCCAATAGGTCGTTCATATGAACATCAATAGCGGAAAAACCTGCTTCGTTAAAGGCTGCCGCCATTTCAACCTGACCGTTAACACCCTGCTCACGCAAGATTGCTATTTTGGGTTTTACACCTTTGTTAATATTGAAGGATGTTTGTTCCTGGTGCAAATCAAAGCTTAGACTGGCACTCAAACCTTTATCGTTTTTATCCAAAATACCATCATATGCCTGTTGTGCACACTGAGGATTATCTCGTAGAGATTGCATACTATAACTGGTTCGAGACCAAATACGCTGCAGGTCAATTCGTGCCGAATTGAATAATAATCCATCAGTTGATTTTATGTAAACCGTATCGTCCGTTGTCAGGGTTCCAAGTACATGTGCATATTGTGCCAACTTATGTTTTTCCAAACATTGCATGACGTCGTTTTTATACTGACCTTGCACCTGAATAACCGCACCTAACTCTTCGCTGAATAGCGCAGCAATTGCGTCCTTTCCCAAGGCACTGATATCAACATCCAAACCACAATGCGCGGCAAACGCCATTTCACACAAAGTGACAAACAGACCACCGTCGGAACGGTCATGGTAAGCAAGAATGTGACCTTGTTTATTCAGAAATTGTATGGCATTAAAAAACGCCTTTAATAATTGTGGTTCATCGACATCTGGTGTTTGACCACCCAGTTGCGAATAGACTTGCGCTAGTGACGATCCTCCCAACCGATTTTTACCACACCCCAAATCAATGAGCAGCAACAAACTGTCATCCTCTTCGGTATGCAGCTGTGGCGTCAGAGTCGACCTGACATCAGCAACTGGCGCAAAGGCAGATATAATAAGAGACAAGGGTGCAGTAACAGATTTTTCTTCACCATGCGACTGCCATACCGTCTTCATGGACATGGAATCTTTACCCACCGGTATAGTAATACCCAAGGCAGGACACAATTCCAAGCCTATTGCCTTGACGGCTTCATACAGATTGCAATCTTCACCTGGATGACCAGCGGGTGCCATCCAGTTGGCCGATAGTTTAATATCGTTTATTTTACTGATTTGAGCCGCGGCTATATTTGTTAAAGCCTCACCCACCGCCAGACGCGCCGAAGCCGCTGCATTAATAAGTGCTACAGGTGTACGCTCACCAATGGCCATAGCTTCACCCGTATAGTTGTGGTAACCGGTACACGTGACTCCCAAATCGGCAACAGGTACCTGCCAGGGACCCACCATTTGA
>Ga0316187_10000590_pt1 | contig 29146 bp, 25 predicted proteins | sample CroRivburrow1_MG_FD_204927 | JGI IMG/M metagenome (GOLD analysis project Ga0316187, IMG submission 204927) | Coastal sediment microbial communities from Maine, United States - Cross River worm burrow 1 | ecosystem: Environmental > Aquatic > Marine > Coastal > Sediment | place: USA: Maine... | reverse complement strand
AGTGTGAAAGGAAAAAACCCCGCAATCTTTAATAACTTATCCATTTTGAACCCTTTTCTAAAAATCGTTAATGTTGTTTATTTGATTTCAGAATAGCGCCCGGTATTTGATAATGCTACTATTACAAAAGAAGTTGCAAAATATCAGACATAAAGTACTGTATATTAATACTACTAAGTGAGATCTCCAATGGCACAAACCAAGCTACTTATTGATACCTTGAAATTGACCTTAAAGGCCCACGGAAAGACCTACGCCGACGTGTCGAAGTATTTGAATCTATCTGAAGCCAGTGTAAAGCGGCTTTTTTCCGAACGCAGTTTTTCTTTGCAAAGGCTAGATGAAATTTGTCAGATGATGAATATGGAGATAACCGATCTGGTGCAGCTAATGAACGAACACAATACCGTCCATTTGAGCGGCCTAAGTGAAGAGCAAGAAAAAGAGATTGCCAATGATCTTGGCCTGTTATTGGTGACCGTCTGCGTATTAAATCGATGGGCCATGCAGGATATCACCAGCTATTTCCACCTGTCTGAGGCGGAGTGTATTGGCTATTTGGCGAAATTGGACAGACTAAAACTCATAGAGCTCCTACCCAAAAACAAAGTCAAACTATTGGTAACTGCTAATTTTAAATGGAGAGATAATGGCCCAATCCAATGTTTCTTTCTCGAAAAATTGCAGGCTGATTTCTTCAACTCGCGTTTTACCAAGGAAAATGAAAATCTCATTGTCATTAACGGTATGTTAACCAAGAGTTCCAATATTGTATTCCAACGCAAAATGCAACACCTGGCCAAGGAGTTTGACGAACTCAACCAAGACGACGCCGGTTTGCCCATTAGTGACCGGCACGGTGTCACCGTAGTGGTTGCCATGCGGCCTTGGACCTACGGATTGTTTGATTCGATTAAGAAATAAGTTTCCATTCGGCCTTAATCTGCAGCATAGTATCGTATTATAATACTATTAGACCTATTTTCCATCACTTTTTCGCTTTATGTTGCAATAATTAATACGATGGCAATACTTACTCTCAAGCATGTTGCTAAAACCAAACGGGAGTTAAGTAATGAACGATATTCAAATTCAAAGTCAATCCACTTCATGGCTGTTTTTTGTTAAGGCCTCCTTTTTCATTGCTCTGGCCGCAATGGCCACTGGCATTTTGTTTATGCCGGGTGGAATTATAGAAAAAGGTTATTTCGCCATCGGTTCACTGTTTCTGGTGAGCTCCACCTTTACCATGGCAAAGACCGTTCGTGACGAACATGAAAGCCAACGTCTGTTGAACAAAATCAACGAAGCCAAAACCAACAAAATTCTCAACGAATTTTCCGAATAAGGAGAAACCAATGCATTTAATAACAAAATTATTTACCGCAGTTCGAGGTGGCGCTAGAGAATCTCTGGAAGTAGTGGTGGATGCCAATGCCTTACGAATCATGGATCAAGAGATCCATGATACCGAAACCAGTATCAACCGATCCAAACACGACTTGACACTAGTGGTGGCTGAAAAGATTCGGCTCGATCGCGAAATCAAGTTACTTAAAGAATCCCTTGGTCATGTTGAAGAAAAGGTGCTTGAGGCCCTGGAAAATGCTGATGAAGAAACAGCACATGAACAGGCAAGTTGGATTGCGGAAAACGAAGCCATTTTAAGGGATGCCGAACAAAAACATCAACAACTGAAAAAATACGAAACCGATCTTACACGTCAATTAAAAAAGGCGATTCGCCAAATGCAACAATATCGTCGTGAATGGCGTATGGCCAAGGCCACGGAAAGTTCACAAATGGCCAGCAAACGCATCCATAACCGCAACCATAATCTGGGTTCGCAAATCAGCAATATGGAAGATTCGCTACAACGCATCCAACAAAACCAAATGAACTTTGCCGATTCTATGCTGGCAAGGGAAGAGGTGGATAAGTCTTTTACGGATGTGATTCCAGAGTTAGGATCGCGCACAAAACCACAGACCGAATCTGCAGAGTCGGTACTTGCGCGCATAAAACAACAGAAGGATAGAAGTAAAATCCAATAGGGTAATCAACTGTAAGTTTTAAGGAGAAAAATATGATTCTAAAAATTGACAAGTATGTTCTCTTCTTGCTAATTATTTTGCTAGCCTTAATATCAGGGTGTGCAGCTCAACAGTCTAGAACAAAAAGTAGCGTTGTTGAATACCTATATCCAAAAGATACGGAGATAATAGTTCAGCCTTCAATTCCTGTCCTGAATGTTCCAATCAAGGTAGGAATTGCATTCGTTCCAGAGCAATCCCCACACTCAAGAAAAGCCAGTATATGGACAAACGCTATGCAAGCTAGCACGCTTGCTGAAGCGAATAAATCAGAACTTCTTGAAAGAATTGCAGAAAACTTCAGGACGCGTAATTATGTTAGCGAAATAGAAGTCATACCATCAGCATATCTAACTGCTGGTGGTGGATTTTCTAATCTTGAACAAATCAGAACAATGTATGGAATAGATGTCATCGCTTTGGTGTCATATGACCAAATTCAATTTACTGACGAGGGACTGCTTTCGTTAACTTATTGGACCTTAGTTGGTGTATATGTTATTTCAGGCGAGAAAAATGATACCAGCACATTGTTAGATACCGCTGTTTTCGACATACAAAGCAAAAAGTTGCTTTTCCGAGCTCCTGGTACTAGTAATGTTAAAGGTAGCGCTACCCCCATAAACATTAGCGAGGAATTAAGATTAGACAGTATTAAGGGCTTTGAAGAAGCGACTGAAAACATGGTTACAAACCTTGATATACAACTAGAAAAGTTCAGAGAAAAAATAAAACAAAATCCAGAACAGGTAAAAGTTGTCCAACGTGAAGGGCACTATAGTGGTGGTGGTGCTATAGGCTTGCTTGAGGTCATGTTAACCCCTCTAGTTCTTATTGCCGCAATCGCTAGAAATGATTTGTTTCAAACCTGCCGCCAAATTCGGATAGCGCAATGTAAAACCCAATTCACGTAAAAGTTTGTCGTTTTTTATGCGGCGTGATTCTTTTAAATACGACAGCATGCCGGGGCTCATGACTTTTTGGGCTTCGGCCATGTCAATTTCCGGTGGTTGGGGTAGGTGACAGGCAGTAGCGATGGTCTTGAAGTATTGGCTCATGGTGCCGGGGTGGCCGTCGCTGACATTGTAAAGGGAATTTGCCGGTGACTTTTCGGCAGCAGCGACACAAATGGCGGCCAGATCATCAGCGTGAATGCGGTTGGTGAAGGGCGATTGTGTTTCCTTTAAAATGGGCGCGCCACTTTTTATTCTTTCAATAGGTAACCGGTTCGGACCATAGATACCGGGTACTCTGAGAATGACATAAGGAACGTGGGTATGTTGGCTCCAATTAATTAGTGTTTGCTCAGCGTGGAGGCGACGTTTACCACGATCGGTGCTGGGTTCCACTTTGGCGCTTTCATCTATCCATTGCCCTTGGCAGTCACCGTAAACCGCCGAAGTGCTAATCAATATTATTTTACTCGGTAGGCGATCTGGAGATTGAACGGCATATAATAATGCCATTAGACGAGGGTCGGTAATGCCTGTAGTGGGTGGTGGCGCAAAATGATACAACACTGTGTTAGCCAGGCTTAATCCTTGTAGTGAATTACCATCATCTAAGTCACCTTTTATTGGATTAATATTAAGGGATTTCATACGACTTTCGCTGTCTTTGTTGCGTGCCAATGCGCTTACCTGCGCAGCTTTACCTTGCCAAATTGCCGCAACCCGAGCGCCGATGTCCCCACAACCACTAATAAACACATTTTTCAAGGGTGTTTCTCCACGCAAATTTCAAGGCCAATTAGATAGAAAATCTCAGATAAAGTGGCGTTCTGGGGCCGTTTTTTGCATAATGTCCTGCTGATGTTTAACAATTTTCCAAGACGACCCAAAGGCATTATATGAGTTATTCAGTAAAGGTGGAACCCAGCAAGCATTCGTTTGAAGTGGAGGGAGATGAAACGGTTCTCGAAGCCGCGCTTCGAAACGGTTTGAGTTTTCCCTATGGGTGCCGAAATGGGGTTTGTGGTAACTGCAAAGGTCTTTTGATTTCGGGTGAGGTCGCATACGATCCTGAAAAAATAGGCGCCTTATCAGACGAAGACAAGGAAAATAATATCGCTTTATTTTGCCAAGCGCGCCCCAAAACGGATTTGACCGTTGAGGTTCAACTGGTGAGTTCTGGTAATGAAATCGAAATCAAGAAAATGCCTTGCCGAGTGGTGCAAAAAGAATTTCTGGCCCATGACGTTGTGGCCTTGTGGTTAAAGTTACCGGCTAATGAACGCTTGCAGTTTTTAGCCGGGCAATATATCGATATTTTATTAAAGGATGGCCGTCGACGCAGTTTTTCCATTGCCAATGCGCCACACGACGATGAATTTATCGAACTACACATTCGTCATATCGATGGTGGTGATTTCACTGGCCATGTCTTCGATAGTATGAAAACCAAGGCCATCTTACGCATAGAAGGTCCCCATGGTAGCTTTTATTTACGCGAAGATTCGGACCGACCCATCATATTCATGGCCGGTGGCACTGGCTTTGCCCCTACCAAGGGTATAATTGAACACGCCTTGGCCGAAAAACTTAGCAATCCCATGTATCTTTATTGGGGAGCACGCGCCAATCGTGATCTCTACATGAAAGACCTGGCAGAGTCATGGGCAGCAAAACACGATAAGCTCACTTTTATCCCTGTCCTATCGGATCCCATGCCGGAAGATAACTGGCAGGGCAGAACGGGATATGTACACGAGGCCATCGCCGCTGATTTTGATGATTTATCTGGTATGGATATTTACGCCTGTGGCCCGCCGGCCATGGTACATGCTGGTAAAGACGTCTTTGAAAAATTAGGCCTGGAGTTGGATCACTATTATTCTGATGCCTTTGAATTTCAAGATCCTAAAAAAGAAGATTAGCAAACAACAAGCAAGTGTTCGTCCATTGACTATGGACAGCCACTAGTTCATTCTTTCACCATCTTCAATGGCGCTTAACTCACCGGCGGTGAATATAAACATTTTAAGCAATCTGCCTTTACCGAAATCATAAGTCCAGCGTTCCACGTCTTCGACTGATGAACGATAAATCCGTCGTTTTTCGATATTTGAATTGGCACTTAGTGCGCCATTATTGGTGCTCAAGGAAGTGGAGGGGGCGATGGCAGGATTCTTATAAAACGCACTTCCACCCTTTACCTTGGTACGAAGATGTTCTTTTAACAAGGGATCTCCACATCTCATCAAAACATCCACTTTTGTTGAACCAACAGTGATGATTTTAGTACCGCAGCGGATACTATCTGCTTGTACAACCGAAGACGTTAATAGTGACAACGAAAACCCTACTAACAGGATGGTCTTCATAATAGTACTCCTTTGACGCCTACTGCTACAACACATGACTCTTAAGCTAATTTCAATAACCACCCGCTGTTGCAGCATTGATTAATTTCGGTGGTATCTCGGATTGGTCTTTTTCTAGTTGGCTAATGGTATATGAAACACTGCCTTCACAGCCGGGTGCCATTCTTAAACCGGATTTAAAGTATTTTAGTGCCTCTTTATTTTCACCCAATTCTTCGAGCAGTTTGGCAAATTCATAATGAGCCTCGGAAGACGCTCCCGCGTTCACGCTGGCGTCTAAGTACGCACGCGCCTTTCCCCATAATCCATTTTTTAAGCTCAATCGACCCAGGGTTAATAATACAATCGGATTATTTTCATGGGTATTTAACCAAGTTTCAGCATATTCAAGTTGGCTTTTTGCATCAGCGCCATTGATAACACCGTAATATCTGGCCAGGCTATCACTCCAATTGCTGCGTAATGCCTTTCTTATCAATGCTTCTGCAATATCGCTACTATTTTGTTTTATAAGAATTTCGATATAAATACACAATATAGATTGCTGTTCCTGGATAGGCACAGGAATTCGATACCAAAGATTTTTAAGCCCTTTTTCATCGTTTTGCTCCAGTGCCTTCAACAAATTTTCATAGGTGCGAATTTCCAATTGGTTAATTTTTTCGTCTGCAAATATTTTGCGCTTGCGTAATGTAGGTAGCAATTCGACAATGTGTTCCCAGTCACCTAAGTCGATATACAGCAAGCTAAGATTTTTCAATACTTGGGTATGCTTGGGAGCGAGTTGCTGTAAATGACGCAAAGTCGCCAGTGCCTGTTCCAACTGATTTTGATTCAGGAGTAACTCCGCTTGTGTCAAACCCACGGCCACATCGGCTGATGGCATATTTTGATGGGCATCTTTCAAATACAAATCACGACGTTCAAAGGCACCTTGTTCTTGCGCGGCCTTAGCTGCGGTAAGATAATTCAATAAAGCCAGCTCACCTTCATTGCGATTTTTCAATACATTACGCTCAGCATCTTGCCATTTACCTTCAGCCAGGGCGACGAGACCTTTAGTCAGATACTGGGTCGAACGTTTTTGTTGACGGGTGTTTTTCCAGCGCTTTAGACCACGGGGTGCATCCCACAGATTGGCCATAAATCGTATAACATAATAGAGCAGGGTAAAGGTGAGTGCCAGAACCACAACGGCTAAGGTAAAGGATGTTTGAATAGTCCATTGGCTTACATCAATTAATACATATCCTGGATTGTCTTTAATTAATAAGGACAGGCTGATCGCGCCAATGAGTGCACCCAGAGCAATAACAAGTAGTTTCATTTTGGTAATGTCTCCTGAGAACTCACGGAGTCCAAATTGCTATTCGACACTATTTTGTGATTTTGCTTGATCCTTAAAGACGCCTTATTCTGATTTTTGTATTGTTCTACCCAATCGCGTAAGTGTCGCAAAGAACCACTGATATCGGGTAATGTCGGTTTAAGTTCAATGGATTCCAGTTCATTTACCGTGCTTACAACATTTGTTACCGCAAAGGATTCTTTGTCGAAATACCGTTCGATCCACTCTCGCGTATCACTAAGGTTTTGACGAAATACGGCCGTGTCACGATTGAGTAGGGCAATTCTGGATTCTTCCAATTTTAAGCCAAGATTTTGCGATAAATAGTGTCTTTCGTCCGGTGGTAATAAGGGTTCGATATGACCGTCATTACGTTTGATTTCCACCAGACTTTTTATATCTTTCCAAATAGTACCCGGTAACTCGGTCCAGCTATCAATTTCTCTATCTTCCTGATCCCGAGCTTTGATAGTTAAAATGTGTTCTTTTGATATGAGCGGCAACTGTTCAATACCTTCAACCAAACTTCGCAGACGTGCTGACATCCCGGGGAGATCGGGTCTATCGACGGATTTCAGCGCGCTAAGCTCATCAGCAATCTTGCCACGGATGGGAATAAGGGCTGGGTCACCAATGGCTTTTAATTTTGCGTCGGCATCTAATAAGGCAAGCAAGGCTGTATCGATATCACGCTCCAGTAATAAGCGGTGATTGGCAACGGTCAATAGGTATTCTACTTCGGCATATTTCCAGAACACAGGAATGTGGCCCTTTTGCTGTGTCAGTTCCTGGACATGTTCAAGAGATACCTGTATTGCCGCCTGCTGATCTTTGTTTCGATCGATACTCTGGTTTGCCGAATCGATTTGTGATTTTAGTTCACTATTGTGTGTATTCAACTCACCTATTTGCGCTCGAACGTCCTTAAGGGCGCTGGCTAACTTCACCTGTTCTTCTAATATTGACTGCTCTTTATGAACCATAGCTTGCCACTGGGTATTATTGTAAAAACCACCAAACCCCGCGGCGCCTGCTAGCAACAGTGCCAAACCGGCAACCGCCATGGTCACTTTGTTGATTCGTGAAGAATGTGCTTGCGCTTTGGAAACGGCCACGGCTTTTCCAGTTTTTGGCTTACTGGTTTTGACTGGCTCTTTGCCGACTATTTTATCTTTAGCCTGGCTGTTTGCTGGTTTTGCCGTTTCCACCTTGTCTTCATTTGGCGTGGCGGGTTTATCGCTTGTTTCTTTGTCTTTTTCCATACTTAAACCTTAGTTAAACCTTGTTAAACACTAAACACTTATAAAATTGTAGACGTCTGCTGATCACCGCGCCACGTAAGCACGGCATTAACTAAGGCCTCATCACTGGCAGATTCAGCCACAATGGGAGTATGGATAAAGCCCAGTTTATTAGACAGCGCGCACATACGTTCACTAATCACCACCATGGGTGTTTTAATTAGGTAAGGCTGTCCTTGACTGCCCACCATATCATACAAATTTTGCAAACCGTCATTGCTCGTCACTATAATGATATGGACATCATCTCGTTGCCAATGTTTCAGCAGGGGCAAAATATCAATTTGCGGAATAATACGACGATAACATTCAGCGTAGGCAAGCTCCGCGCCTCGTTCCCTTAGAGTGTCGGCCAATAATTCACGCCCGCCTTCACCTCTGAATATAACTATCCTTTTTCCCTTAACCGCGTGTAATTCCGGTAATGCCAACAGGGCTTCGCTATTAAAGGACTGCTGCGGAAAAATGTCAGCTGGTCTTCCGGATTTTTCCAAAGCCCTGGCGCTGCCACGACCAACCGCGGCTACTAATAAATGCTGAGGAAACCCCGTGCGCGAGTTGATCATTGGTATGGCGCGATTAACGGCATTGGGACTAATGAATATGGCCAGGTCAAAATCTGCCAATCTGTTAATTATGCCGAAGAGCGTTTTTTTATCCCGCGGCTCAGCAATTTCTAATACAGGAAAGCGTATCAGCCCAGCGCCTTCCTGTTCTAAACGCTGGCAAAGTGCCTCGGCCTGATGCGCCGGTCGGGTTACAACAACATTAACACCCTCTAATCTTGCACTCATTGAAAACACCCAAAAATCATCTGTTGGGCAGTATATGGAAATGGAAATACCTGGCTAATACCCAATCCTTTTAGGCGTTTTTATAAACAGCCTGTAAAATTTCCTTGGCACCACGAGACAATAAATCATTTGCCAACTTGGTTCCCAATTGTTCCGCTTCACTGACACTGCCTTTTTCTTCCCCACGGATCATTTCGCTTCCATCTGGTTGACCCACCAACCCGCGAAGCGTCAGTGAATCACCCTCAATTTGTGCAAATCCCGCAATGGGGACCTGACAACCGCCCTCCAATCGGAGGTTCATAGCCCTTTCGGCGGATACACAGATGCGCGTGATCTCATGCTCAAGGGGCTTTATTAAATCGAGTATTTCCATATCGTTTTCACGACATTCAATACCAATGGCGCCTTGGCCAATGGCTGGTAGGCTCTGCTCCGGCTCTAAAATAGCGGTAATTCGACTATCAAACTCCAGCCTTTTTAAGCCCGCGCTGGCCAAGATGATGGCCGCGTATTGGCCTTCATCGAGTTTTTTCAAACGCGTGTTAACATTACCCCTTAAATCTTTAATGACTAAATCTGGACGTGATTCTCGCAATTGACACTGACGCCGCATACTCGATGTGCCCACTATGGCGCCTTGCGGTAGATCTTCCAAACTGGAATAAGTATTAGAGACGAAGGCATCGCGCGGATCTTCGCGTTCGCATATTACGGCCAGTTTAAGCCCATCTGGAAATTCTACCGGTACATCCTTCATGGAATGCACGGCTATGTCTGCATCTCCACGCAACATGCCCTGCTCCAGTTCTTTCACAAATAAACCCTTACCACCCACTTTTGCCAGTGGTGTATCTAATATCTTGTCACCTTGGGTCACCATGGTGACCAACTCAACATCGACATCAGAATGGAGCTCTTTCAATCGTTGACTAATATGCTCTGCCTGCCACAAAGCCAAAGGACTCTTACGAGTTGCAATACGAACTATTTTTTTCATGTGATAGAATTCTTTTGGGTCAATTGAATACTGGAGTTGTTATGGGTATTTTACCCATGAACCTACGAAATAAACCAGCCATAGTTAAATGTAGTTAGACGGCCAATACCAAAAAAACAAAACCGGTTTTCGTGGGTTATCGGGTATCGTCGCACCCATAATACACTTACTTATTGTAAGTGTATTATGGGTCTCAAAGTAATGAAACTAAATATCGAGATTAGCGACCTCAAGGGCATTGCTTTCAATAAATTCTCTACGTGGCTCTACTTGATCTCCCATGAGTGTGGTAAAGATTTCATCTGCAGCAACGGCGTCTTCAATTTTCACCTGCAGCAAACGTCGAGCATTAACATCTAAAGTAGTCTCCCATAATTGTTCAGGATTCATTTCTCCTAAACCTTTATAACGTTGAATATGTTGACCCCGTCTTGCCTCTTGCATCAACCACTCAATTACCTCTTTAAAAGCGCCAACGGATTGTTGTCGATCACCGCGTTTGATATAGGCACCGGTTTCAAACAAATTTTGGATTTGTTCGCCCAGGCTAACAAAACTTCTGTATTCAGCCGAATTGAAAAATTCTATGGGAATACTACGTGGAATCTCCACACCATGACTTATAATGGTTAACGTAATTTTAGGTTTGCCACTTTCTTCATCGTCCACAATCCCGACTGAAAAAATAGTGCCCGACAGATCTTCATCATTTAAACGCTGCATTAAACTATCAAACCACTGTTGCACACGCTCAGCATTGCCAAGATCATCAGTATTCATCGCTGGTAAATAAATCATTTTCTCCAACACCGATCTGTGGTATCGATTTGACAGACGATCGAGGGTTGCCATTACCGCTAAGTATTGCCTCGCTAAGGTTTCCAGTGTCACACCAGTAATTGCGGGTGCGTCGGGATTGACGTGTAACTCTGCGTTCTCGATGGCCAACTGCAACAAATAATTATTGAGCTCATTGTCATCTTTTACGTAGCGTTCTTGTTTGCCTTTTTTTACTTTATACAACGGCGGTTGAGCGATGTAGATATGCCCATTTTCGATGAGCTCGTGCATTTGTCGGTAGAAAAAAGTAAGAAGCAAAGTGCGAATATGTGCACCATCCACATCGGCATCGGTCATGATTATAATACGATGATAACGGAGTTTTTCAATATTAAATTCTGTGCGTCCAATGCCACAACCTAAGGCAGTGATAAGCGTTCCCACCTCTACAGAAGATAACATTTTATCAAAGCGAGCCTTTTCCACGTTGAGTATTTTACCTTTGAGAGGCAATATGGCTTGAAATTTACGATCTCTCCCCTGTTTAGCGGAACCCCCTGCTGAGTCCCCTTCCACTAAAAATAGTTCGGAAAGAGCTGGATCTTTTTCCTGACAATCGGCCAACTTTCCGGGCAGTCCAGCAATATCTAATGCACCTTTACGACGTGTCATTTCTCGTGCCTTGCGCGCTGCTTCGCGTGCACGTGCTGCGTCAATTATCTTCCCTACTACGCATTTTGAATCACCAGGATTCTCCAATAACCATTCACTGAATTTTTCAGACATGGCCGATTCTACGATTCCCTTAATCTCAGAAGATACGAGCTTGTCTTTAGTCTGGGAAGAAAATTTAGGGTCGGGAACTTTTACAGATAAGACTGCCGTTAAACCTTCTCGGCAATCATCACCTGCTGTTTGAATTTTGGCTTTTTTTGCTGAGCCCTGGTTTTCAATATATTGATTTAGCGTACGTGTAAGTCCCCCGCGAAATCCTGACAAATGGGTACCGCCATCTCTTTGTGGAATATTATTGGTAAAACAAAATATGTTTTCCTGGTAGGAATCATTCCACTGCATGGCTACCTCGATCTCGCAACCTTCATTTGTGGTTCGAAAATAAAACACATTGGCATGCAGTGGCGTCTTATTGCGATTAAGGTGTTCCACGAACGCCCGGATCCCGCCCTGATATTCAAACACATCTTCTTTACCCGATCGTTCGTCGGACAAACCAATGCGTACGCCGGAATTGAGAAAAGACAATTCTCGAAGTCGTTTTGCTAATATTTCGTAGTGAAACTCTGTGTTGGTAAAAATGACTTCTGAGGGTTTGAAACGAATGGTACTGCCTGATTGTTCTGTTGTACCTGTCACCTTTAAAGGGGCAACGGGATCGCCGTTTTTGTATTCCTGCGTATGAATTTCACCATTACGATAAATGGTGAGTTGCAACCACTCGGATAGTGCGTTTACTACAGAAACGCCCACTCCATGTAAACCCCCTGACACCTTATAAGAGTTATCATCAAACTTTCCACCTGCATGTAATACCGTCATAATCACTTCGGCTGCGGATCGCCCTTCTTCCTTATGAATATCGACTGGAATTCCACGACCGTTGTCACTGATTGAAACAGAACCATCGCTGTGAATGGTCACTTTACTCTCAGTGCAATAACCAGCCAAGGCTTCATCAATGGCATTATCCACGGCTTCAAAAACCATGTGATGTAGGCCAGTTCCATCATCGGTATCGCCGATATACATTCCTGGTCTTTTGCGAACAGCGTCTAGACCTTTTAAAACTTTTATCCGGGTTGAATCATAATCTGATTCATTAATCATATAGCTTCTCCATAATTTTGCGCAAAAACAAAACCGCACTCACCCATATATCTACGTGAGCCAAGTACAAATATTTCTCTAAATAATAAAAGGAATAGTGGTAAAAATACTGCTGACCCCTATTATAACACGGTTTTCAAGGTACCATGTTTCACGTGAAACATTCTGTATGGGGCGCCAATATTTTCCATATCGAGCATTTCTTCCTCTGTTGCTGTAACGAAAACCTGAGCGCCGGATGTTATGGCTTCACGCAAAACAAAGCCTCGTAACTCTGTGTCCAGCTCGGCAGCAAGGTCATCAACCAACAAAATAACCTGCTCATCAGACACGTGTCGAAAATAATTAATTTGAGCCAGCCGTAAAATACAAGCGAGTAATTTTTGTTGCCCACGTGACAAAACATCTTTAGCAAAATGACCGTTGCTCTTAATCGTGATATTTGCTTTATGCGGTCCATATCGGGTATAGCCATTACCCAAATCAGAATGCCAATTTTCTTCTAGCACCGAAAGATAATCTTTTTCTTCAGGCCAACCTCGGCGGTAAACAAAATTCAAAGGTGGCAAGATATTTTGCTTTGCCAACAAGCCCAAGATAAAAGGAAGTAGTTCCTCAAAATAGCTTGCCCGGTGATCGTGGATTTCATTTGCTACGATCACTAACTCCGTATCCCAGTGTTTCATTTCGCTTCGAGGAAGGTGTTTTTTCAGTCCAAAATTACGTTGCTTTAAAATGTGCCGAAGACGAGCACTTAATTCGCCATAAGAATGTTTCACGTGAAACACTCCCCATTCAATATATCTTCTTCTATAGCCAGGCCCATCTTCGATGAGTTCGTGCACATTGGTATTGATAATTTGAACAGGTAGAATCTTTGCTAATAGAGAATTGTTTTTTACGTTGTCGCCATTGACTCTAAGAACGGTACAGTCTGCGTTTTTTTCAATTCCGACTTGGGCAGGATTGCTTTGCTTATTTATCCTTGAAAAAAGAAGGAACGACTTTTCGCCATGTTGAATGAGTTGACTACTATGCGCCGTCCTGAAAGATCGAGCCATTCCAAGAAAGTAAATAGCTTCCAATACGCTGGTTTTACCACTGCCATTTTTTCCCACCAACAGATTAACTCTGAGCGTATCACTGATGGTCGCTTGTTTAATATTGCGAAAATTTTGAATTTCCAACAAATCGAGTTTCATCAAAATAGGGCTTAAAATGTTTGAATAGTTGGTGGGGTTTTCATGTGCTAATTATACGTGGTGAATTGAATTGGAGGTGGTTTATTTTCGTTCCCTAGCTTTCTGTAACTGACCTCCAAGGTAAGCGGAAATCGAATTGGATTTTCAGTTAACAAGTTGTGACCCAATTATTCAAAACGATTAATTGGTTATCACTTTCCGACAAGACATTTCACAATAGCCCGAGGCTATAATAATTGTTTCAAATAAATAATGGCCATCAAAACATTAAAAATCCCGTGTGATACTTTAGTCAATTATTGGCTCAACCCCAATCTATATGGCACGATGGAAATCCTCATCTGTATAAAAACAATAAATCTAGAAACTACTAATGGTATTAAATTGGAATGTTTCACGTGAAACATTCCTAAGGCTGGGTTGCTGGATTTATGCGGATTTTCTTTATAAAAGGAAAGAAGGGCAGTTGGTCGCGCCAATGTTATTGCGATTTCTCAAGAGGCGTGATTGAATTAAAGAGTGGTATACATTCCCACGCAGAAGCGCACATCGTTATACATAAGTTTCGCCGGTCAGGTATTTTTCACTCGGCTAAAAGTATCTGGCTTTCCTACAGCACACGATGCTGGATTCTCGCACATAACCCCTAGGAGCCGGCCGTGCCGGCGATTAGCGGAGACGGTAGGGTGCGTTTTACGCACCAAAATTACGATAGTGGCCGGTCCATAGCGATAGAAACAAAAGTACAGTGCTAAAAGGCAGGCTTTTTGGTGCGTAAAACGCACCCTACGCAGGGTCCAGATGACTTATGTATAACGATGTGCGCTGGAGTGTTGGAACGAGAGACAAACAGTTTTTTAACCCAATTGTCTATATGAAAAGCGAGACAGTGAAAGTATTCACTGTAGCTTGGGGAAATGATAACCACCAATTATAGGTAAAGGAAAATATGAGTACATACAATTGGGACGCAAAAGATTATGAGCAATTTTCACAAGCTCAACAAAAATGGGCTAAGGAGCTAATAGGAAAATTAAAACTAAATGGGGTAGAGCACCTTCTTGACCTAGGTTGTGGTGACGTAAAAATATCAGCTGAAATTGAAAACATTATTAAAAGTGGTTCTGTTGTCGGTGTCGATAGTTCCAGCGCCATGATTGAACTGGCTCGAAATCGATATCCAAGTAGCAAATATCCTAATCTGTCGTTCCAGATAATGGACGCTGTCAATTTATTATTTGTAGAACAATTCGACCTAGTGTTCTCAAATGCAGCCTTACACTGGGTGAAAAATCATAAGCCCGTCGTAGAGGGGTTAGTTAGAAGTCTTAAACCCGGCGTAAAGATACTGTTGCAAATGGGAGGTAAGGGTAATGCCGAAGGGTTACTTGTAGCGTGCGCCGTGCGCACGGCGCACGCTACGGTTGGTGATTGTATTTGAATTGGAGCGTGGGAACGAGAGATAAAAAAATGAGTTTGTAGAAACTTTGTCAGCCGACGTATATATAGCAGAAGCCAATTGACCCAAATGGTAAGGTTCATGTGGCGATGGTTAGAATTGAAGTTGAAGCAGAAAAATCCGTCTGACAAAATTCAAAAATACCTTATCGGTAAGACTTATGTATAACGATGTGCGCGGAGCGTGGAAACGAGTAAAAAAGGGTAAAGTTTGAGATGTTGATTGTTGAAGAAAGTAGGGTAGTCAGCTCGGTTACAAACGCATGGGCATGACTACATATTTGCAGTGGCTTTCGTCATCGGATGGTGTGATGAGACAACTGTTGTTATTGGTACCGAAGTGTAAAATAACATTTGAGGTCTTAATAGCGGCCAACGCATCGAGTACATAGGTCACGTTGAAACCAACTTCAAAAGTGGCTCCTGTGTATTCAACTTCGACTTCTTCCTCAGCAGTCTCCATTTCTGGATTATGCGCCTGGGCTTGTAATATTCCGTTTGAGATATTTAAAAGAATACCACGGTATTTTTCATTGGATAAAATCGACGCACGGGAAAGACTTTGTTTTAGTAAATCGACATCGGCCACCAGGGTACGATCACTGGTCTCAGGAATGACCTTATTGTATTCTGGAAAACGACCATCAATGAGTTTGGAGGTGAATACGGCATTTGGAAAAACCATGCGTATGTGATTATCGCTTAACTCGACCTCTACGTTTTGCTCAGAATCTTCAATGAGTTTGGAAAGCTCTACAACACCTTTTCTTGGAATTATAACCTGGATTGTTTCATCAAAACTTTGCGTAATTTGACTTTCATAATAGGCGAGTCGGTGACCGTCGGTCGCCACGGTTTTTAGCGTATTTTTGTCGAGCTCTAATAACAAACCGTTAAGATAATACCGAACATCTTGTTGTGCCATTGAAAAATGAGTTTGATCAATGTGGGTCTTAAGCTGACTTAGTTGTACTGAAAACTTGTGTTTAGGTTTTATGTTTTCAATGTTAGGAAATTCGTCGGGCGGTAATGTTTTAAGTGTAAAGCGGCTTTTACCAGAACGAATTAATACCTTTTGATTTTCTGCATCAAAATTAAAATCGATGCTTGCTTCGTTAGGTAATGCACGACAAATGTCTGAGAACTTGCGTGCCGGAACTGTGGTTTCACCTGGTTCGTTTACGTCAATGTCTAATTGTGTGTTACCGATAATTTCAATTTCACAATCGGTAGACGTAAGCCAAAGAGATGAGTCACTCACCTTGACTAAAATATTAGACAAAATTGGTTTTGTTTGACGTCTTTCGACCACACCAATAATCAATTGCAGAGGATTTAAAAGGTTCTCTCGCTGAATTGAAAATCTCATCGTTTAGTTCCTATTTATTATATATATTTTATTTAAAGATCTTATTATTACTACTATTACGTGCGCCCTATCTTGTGGATAAGCCATTTTTTTATATAAAATTCAATAAGTTATCCTAATGATAAGTAGGGGTACTAATGCCCTGATATGCGTTACATAGGCTGTGGACAATATGTGAAGAAATAAGCCCGAGACCAAAAACAGTCTTTTATCCACAAACCATACATATCATGTCGACAGAGTTCGCACCAAATTTTGATAGTCCTCTTTCAAGCGTACTTCGGTGCCAGTAAGTTCCTTAATCTTACGACAGGCATGTAACACCGTGGTGTGATCTCTACCGCCAAATGCATCCCCAATTTCAGGCAAACTGTGAGTGGTTAGTTCTTTTGATAAAGCCATGGCTAATTGGCGAGGTCTGGCAATGGAACGATTACGCTTTTTAGATAACAATTCGGAGACTCGAATCTTGTAATATTCTGCTACGGTCTTTTGAATATTATCAATAGTAAGCAATTTATCCTGCAGTGCCAGTAGATCTTTTAAGGCCTCTTTGGCAAATTCCAAATCAATCTTGCGACCGGTAAATTTGGCGTTAGCACTTACTCGGCGTAAGGCACCTTCCAATTCTCGAATATTGGAACGAATGCGTTTAGCAATAAAAAAAGCGGCTTCCTGTGGCATATCGACGCCCAGTTGAGCGGCCTTGCGCATCAAGATGGCCACTCGAGTCTCTAATTCCGGAGGTTCAATGGCGACCGTTAAGCCCCAGCCAAACCGGGAAATCAAACGTTCTTCTAAGCCACTGACTTCTTTCGGATAACGGTCACAGGCCAAAACAATTCGATGCTGCCCTTCTAACAGAGCATTAAAGGTATGAAAAAATTCTTCCTGGGAGCGCTCTTTGCCGGCAAAAAACTGTATATCATCAATTAGTAAGGCATTGACAGAGCGGTAGTAGCGTTTAAAATCATTAATGGCATTATGTTGTAGCGCTTTAACCATGTCTTGCACAAAACGTTCAGAATGTATGTAAACCACTTTTGCGTTGGGTTCGTGTTTAAGAATCTCATTTCCAATGGCATGCATTAAATGAGTTTTGCCCAATCCGACACCGCCTTGTATGAAAAACGGGTTATACGGATTTTTGGATGTTTCGGCCACCTGTAAAGCGGCGGCACGAGCTAATTGGTTGGACTTACCTTCAACAAAATTTTCAAATGTCGATTCAAGATTGAGATTACTCTTTTTTTGACTCACATCGGAAGAACGAATTGGGCTCGTGGTGTTGTTTGGATTGAAGGCTCTTGGAGTATTACCCAAACCAGGTTGAGGCACCTTGTTATTCGTGGCGGGTGTTACTCTATTGCTGGCCATAGCTGCTGAAGCGGTATGACCCCCAATTTCCAAACTGACGTTGAGGCTGAATTGCTCATTAGAATCGGTTACAATTTGCTGGATACGATCAAAAAATTTCTGATTAACCCAGTCGAGAACAAATCGATTAGGCGCCAAAAGGCGGAGGGAATGGTCTTCTTGTATGACCTGTAAGGGGCGAATCCAGGTATTGAACTGTTGTATTGAAAGTTCATTTTCAAGCCTGTCCAAACATTTCTGCCAGGTGTCCACTGAGATTCTCCCACTTAACTAACACAATCGAAAAAATTGATTTTATCCCCAAGAGCAAATGAGTCTATACCTGATTAGTGAAGTTATCCACATCAAAATTAAAAATAAATTGAAATTGTTTTGTTGACTTCCGGGGTGTTTTCACAATAAAATGCCCGGCTTTTGTTAAATTTTATCGATCAAATTTAAGATATAGGAAATCTCATGAAAAGAACCTTTCAACCCAGTAATATCAGGCGTAAACGTAACCATGGTTTTCGTGCCCGAATGAGTACCAAGGCGGGACGAGCCATAATCAAAGCACGTCGAGCAAAAGGCCGAAAACGACTCAGTGCGTAACGATTGGTTATTTATTAACCAATCTGGTTTGATGACGAATTGATCAATTATCGGTTCACTCGGACGGTTAGATTAACGAATCAATCTGACTATCAAAACGTTTTTCAAAATACGCTGTGTAAATCGGCTGACAAATATTTGACTGTGTTGGCCTGTCGAAATTCTCGTGAGTACCCCAGATTGGGGCTGGCTATCACAAAAAAGAAACTTGCCAAGGCGGTAGCGCGAAATCGCATAAAACGTCTGATTCGAGAAAGTTTCCGACATCACCTTGAGGAGCTGGAAGGTTTGGATATCGTTGTGTTGAGCCACAGTTGTGTCAAGACTACCTCTAATGAGGTACTATTTGAGCGCTTACACCAACATTGGAAAAACCTTAGCCAGAGATGCAAAAAATCTTAATCTGGATAGTCAAAGGCTATCGATATACCATTAGTCCTTACCTTGGAAGCCACTGTCGTTATTATCCCAGTTGCTCTAACTATGCGATTAGCGCTTTGGAAAGTCACGGTATATTAAAAGGCCTACATTTGACCCTAAAACGTCTTTTTCGTTGCCATCCATGGCACGAAGGTGGTTTTGATCCTGTCCCTGAAAAAACAGTAAAAAATAAAGAAAATTAATGGATAATCAACGGCTTATTTTATTTGTAGCACTTTCTGTTGTCATTATGTTGTTATATAGTGCTTGGCAGGAACAATTTGAACCCCAAGCGCCAACATCGACGAACATTGTCCCTCAGTCAGAAGTACCGACAACGTCACAAACGCCACTGCTCCAGGATGTCCCTGGTCAAGCCGCGCCCGATACGACGAATTCGACGGTGCCTGGTATTACAGAGACACCGGCTCAACAATCCACCGTTGTTAAAAGCAGCCCACAATTGGGAGTATTGGACTCTGGACAACGCATCAGTGTTATAACAGATTTATTGGCGGTTGAAATTAATACCGTTGGTGGCGATGTACGACGTGTCGCCTTATTGGAATATCCCCAAACGGCCAAAAATAAAGAAGAAAAGGTACAATTGTTTGATGACCGTCCACCGTATATTTTTATTGCTCAATCTGGCTTACTAAGCAGTAATGGTCCACAAGTTGATCATCACGCTATTTACCAATCCCAGCAAAATAAGTATGAACTTCAAAATGGGCAGGATTCCATTACCGTGGAATTGACTCTTCAACAACAGGGTTTAAATGTAATAAAACGTTACACGTTTTATCGTGGCAAATATACAATCGACCAGTCATACGAAGTCACCAATAATACCCAGCAGGTATGGACCGGCCGGCAATATCGCCAACTGCAAAGAGCGGATGTAGAAGCTAAAAACAAATCCCAGTTTATCTATACTTATACCGGCGGTGTGCTATCCACCCCCGAGAATCCTTACGAAAAAATTGATTTTGACGAAATGTCCAGCTGGAAGCCTGAACAAAGTTATAGTACAGGCGGTTGGATCGCAATGATTCAACACTATTTCGTTGGCGCTTGGATCCCAAATCAAGACGAACATAACCATCCCTACTCGTCTGAACTGAGTATTAATAATATCGCCGAAGACAATCGGTATATTCTTGGCTTGCAATCTGTGGAGTCTCAGATTCAACCTGGTCAAAGTGGACGTTTTGAAAGTCGTCTATACGTCGGACCCAAAGAACAAAAACGTATTGAAAAAGTGGCTCCAAATTTAGAACTCACCGTCGACTATGGCATATTAACCATATTGGCCAAACCCGTATATTGGTTGTTAGATAAAATCCATAGTTATGTGAATAACTGGGGCTGGGCGATTATTTTTGTGACCTTAATTGTTAAGTTACTGTTTTATAAATTATCAGAGGCCAGTTATCGTTCTATGGCCAGAATGCGCAAATTTGCGCCTAAGATGCAAGCCGTTAAAGAACGCTATGGTGATGACAAGCAACGCATGAGTCAGGCCATGATGGAGATTTACAAAAAAGAAAAAATCAATCCACTTGGCGGTTGTTTACCCATGTTGGTGCAAATACCCGTCTTTATTTCCTTGTATTGGGTATTACTGGAAACTGTGGAGTTGCGTCAGGCGACTTTTATGTTATGGCTAACTGACTTATCTAGCAAGGATCCTTATTACGTACTGCCCGTAATTATGGGAGTGAGTATGTTCATACAACAGAAACTCAATCCAGCTCCAATGGATCCGATACAAGCAAAAGTGCTGAGCTTTTTGCCATTCATATTTACTGCGTTTTTTGCATTTTTCCCGTCTGGCCTGGTGTTGTATTGGGTTGTCAATAATATTCTATCCATCGGGCAGCAGTGGTATATAACACGTAAAATCGAAAACGCTTAAGGGCAGCTCTAAAAATGCGCTTTTTCCGCGATAGCGGCGTCAGCTCCGTGCTCGAATCCTCATGTACTGATGTACACTGCGGTTCTGCGCGCGGTGCTTCCTTGCTCTCACGAAAAAAATCACTATTTTTAGAGCTGCCCTAGTTAAATTTTGTTCAAGCGAGCGTGACGATTATTGGTAATAAACGGACTACAGATACCATAGCAGCGATAGCGACACCACTTGGAAAAGGTGGTGTCGCTATCGTTCGCATTTCCGGCCCCCTGGCCACAGATATCGCCAAAAAAATACTTGGCAAAATTCCCCAAGCAAGAATGTCCGATTATTTGCCGTTTTATGGACAAGACAATGAAGTGATTGATTCGGGTATCGCAATCTATTTTCCCGCTCCCAATTCTTTTACAGGCGAACATATTTTGGAACTACAGGGCCATGGTGGCCCAGTTGTTATCGATATGTTATTAGCACGAGTCATCGCGCTGGGTGCCAGGTTAGCCAAGCCAGGTGAATTTTCCTTACGCGCTTATCTCAATGACAAGATTGATCTTGTCCAGGCCGAGGCCATAGCCGATCTGATTGACAGCTCATCCACACAAGCAGCTCGAATGGCAACACGATCACTGCAAGGTGATTTTTCGAATCGTATTCAGAATACAGTGGATAAGCTAATAAAACTGCGTATGTATGTTGAAGCCGCCATAGATTTTCCGGAAGAGGAAATTGATTTTTTATCGGATTCCAGAGTGAAAGATCAATTAAACGAGTTGATAACCGAACTTCAGCAAACGCTGGAATCCGCACGCGTCGGATGTGTGATCCAAGAAGGTTTAAAGGTGGTGATTGCTGGACCACCTAACGCGGGTAAATCCACCCTATTAAATCGTTTAAGCGGTAGAGAATCAGCTATTGTTACGGATATTCCGGGCACCACACGTGACATAATTCGAGAGTTTATAAACGTTGATGGTATTCCCCTGCATATTATTGATACAGCAGGCCTACGAGAAAGTGCTGATCGAGTCGAACAGGAAGGTATACGCCGTGCGTGGCATGAAATTGAACAAGCAGATTTAATATTGTATATACTGGATGCAAACGACACCCAAAAAGATCTTGATAACTCATTTATAAAACGTTTAGGTGATGCAGGTCCACAGATTACTATGGTGTACAATAAAATTGATTTGATTCAAAAAACACCACTACTCGAAAAAAGCGACACGCTAACTAAGGTGTATATATCCGCACAAAAAGGCTTGGGTATGGAGGCGTTAAGAACACACATAAAACACTATGCCGGTATACAAAATGCTGGTGAAGGTCAGTTTATGGCTCGTCGGCGACATGTTGATGCCTTAGAAAAATCTCTATCGTATATACGTACAGGCCAAAATCAACTTCAGAAGTTTGCGGCTGGTGAGTTATTGGCTGAAGAATTGCGTCAAGCGCAGCATTTGCTTGGGGAGATTACGGGTGAGTTTACTTCTAACGATCTATTGGGAAAAATATTTTCCAGCTTTTGTATCGGAAAATGAACGCGATTGACCAACAATATATTAATAATAAGAAATCAACCTCGATTATTAGCGGTATAGGCTTTATTTTTTTGATTGTTTATTTCAATAATCTGCACGCGCGCGAATATGAGCAAGACTATTGGGCTCATTGTAGTAAGCCAAGCCAAGTTCGTTCGACTACCACTAGTAAAGAGCAATACAATTTTTCAAATTTTTTAAATCCAGACACCATCAATTTGTATGCTGATAAAATTATTGCCGATAAAGAGCAAAACTTTGAACTCGAAGGTAATGTTCAAATAGAAAAATCCGGAGCTAAGCTTACGGGTAACACAGCAAAATACCTGAATTCGACATCACAGCTTGAAGCAGAGGGTGATATACGATTTGAAATGGATGAATTATTGTTAACCGGTGACAGTGCTGTATTTGATCTGGAAGCGCGTACGGGTAGCGTGCGACAAAGTAATATATGGCTATTGGGCAGGCATTTACGCGGCTCAGCAGAGAATATTGATCTCGAAAAACAAGATAAAGTAAAACTTAAAGACGCCTGGCTTACCAGTTGCGATGAAGGTAAGGAGGACTGGCGCATCAAGGCATCGGAATTAACCCTGGATCGTGCGGCCAATAAAGGCACAGCAAAACATGCACGAATCGAGTTTTACAGTGTGCCCATATTCTATTTTCCGTATTTTAGTTATCCCCTAAGCGATAGAAAATCAGGTTTATTGTTTCCCAATATCGGCTCGTCCAGCTCCTTAGGAACGACCGTCAGTCTGCCATTTTATTGGAATATTATGCCGCACAGAGACGCAACATTTACGGTGGATTATTTCAAAAAACGCGGCACACAACTCAGGACTGAATTTCGATATCTAAACAGACGAAACGGTGGGCAGATAAATTATGAAGTATTACCCAACGATAAAGTGACCGGCGATGATTTACAGCATGTGACTTACCAGCATAAAGGTAATCCATTAAAAGGCGTGGCGACCTCAATAGACTACAATTATGTTTCGAACGACGATTATCTTAAAGATTTTGGTGGTGATTTGGGCGTGGCAAGCACCTCTTTTCTTAATCAAAGAGCCGATATTGCCTATGCGCACAAATATTTTAATCTAACGGGTTTAATGCAAAGTTTTCAAACTGTTGATGAGACTATTGCTTTTAAAGACTACCCATACAGACGCGTACCGCAAATCACTTTTGACACCCATGATTTTGGCATGGCTCGCTATCTGAAGTTTAGATTCGATAGCGAATTTACCAATTTTGACCTCGAAGACACTGAAAGACGTGATGAAAACAATGTGGTCGTTGAAAGAAAAGTGATTGGCAATCGTGCCGATATCTATCCCCAATTTTATATCCCTATTGAAGGTCCGGCCGGATTTATTAAACCCAAAATTGGTTTGAGATACACCTATTGGGATTTGGAAAACAAAACTGACGACAACCTCGAATCGGAAACTCAACGGTCCGTACCCATATACAGCCTGGATAGTGGTTTGTTTTTTGAGCGCCTGGCAAAAAGATCGGGTTTCATCCAGACTCTGGAACCACGACTGTTTTATCTATACGTGCCTTATGTGGATCAGTCTGAGTTAATCGATGTTAAAAACAATACCATACAAACCTTTGACAGTGACTTAATGAACTTCAATTTATCCAGCCTGTTTAGTGAAAATCGATTCAGTGGCAAAGATTTAATTGGCGATGCCAATCAACTAAGCTTCTCGCTGACGTCCCGGTTGTTGGATAATCGTGGTAAGGAGCGAATGAGAGCCACCATTGGCCAATTGTTTTATTTTGCGGACCGGCAGGTCAATCTGAACATAGATGAAATAGACACAGAGACCCTTTCCGACACCGTATTCGAGTTCAGTAGTCGCTGGAACCGTCATATATCGACGCGCTTTGATCTCAGGTGGGACTATCAAAACGATGAAATTGAACAGGGTGGTGTGCGTATTAATTACCAAAAAGACAAAGACCGGCAAGTGAACCTCAATTATCGATATGAAAATGAAAATATCGACCAAATCGAGGCCCAGTTTGTCTGGCAAATTCATCGAAACTGGAAACCCGTACTTTATTGGCGGTATTCCATACTGGATAAACGAAACTTAGAAAATTATCAAGGAATTGAATATGATAGCTGCTGTTGGGCGTTTAGAATTGTGCGTCGCGATTATATTCAAGACCTGACGGACCGAGATATTAGCGTATTATTTGAATTTGAGTTCAAGGGTTTGAGCAGTGTCGGAAATGAAGCCAATCTATTATTTGGTCAAGATCAAAATATGTAGCGGAATGTGATGTAAAACTTGGGCTTAACTTGTTAAAATAGCGTCCCATTAACTAGAAACACGATGATTGCATGTATCAATTTATGATTTTTCCCAATACCAAATTATTAAACCTGTTGTTGCTGGTTTTCTGCTCTGTCTGGGTATTTAGTGTTCAAGCGGATCAAACTGAAAATGCAGATTTGATTAATCAAATTGTTGCCTTAGTTAATGACAAGGTGATTACTCATACTGAGCTCGAAAAAGAGATGATAGTCATTAAAAATCAATTGCGCGCACAAAGGACGCCAATGCCCGCAGACGAATTATTAATAAAACAGGTACTCGACAAACTCATATTACAAAGTATTCAGTTACAGTTGGCTGATCAACGCCATATTCGTGTAAGTGATGAAGCACTTAACAGCGAGATCAATCGGATTGCCCGGACTAATGGCCTAGATATCTCCGGGTTACAACAAGCGCTGGAAAGAGATGGCATTCCATTCCCAGAGTATCGAGAAAGATTACGTAAAGAGATAATCATTTTTCAACTGCAGGAACGATCAGTAGTGAGTAAAGTTACCATTACCGATCTAGAAATTGATAATTTTATTAATAACCAAACATTGCAAGGTGGTGCTAGTATCGAATATCGTCTAGGTCATATTTTGATAGTCATTCCTGAATCTGCAACGGCAAACGAAATTCAAATGGCAAAGTCCGAGGCATTGGATGTCATTGATGAGCTAAAAACAGGTACAGAATTTGCGGAAGTGGCTATCGCACGATCGGGTGGCCAACAGGCTTTACAAGGTGGTGATTTAGGCTGGCGCAAATTAAATGAAATGCCTTCACTGTTTTCAGAGCGAATCGCTAAAATGGAAGTGGGTGATAGTAGCGATCCCATTCGCAGCCCAAGTGGTTTCCATATTATTAAACTACTGGAAACTCGTTCCAATGAAAAACAACATTTCGTAAATCAAACTAAAGCTAGGCATATTTTGGTTAAACCCAGTAATGTGGTGTCTCCGGAACAGGCTAAAGAAAAAATTATCGAACTCAAGTTACAAATTAGTGCTGGTGGAGATTTTGCCGCCTTGGCGAAAGAATTTTCTGACGATAAAGGTTCTGCAGTTGATGGTGGCGATCTGGGCTGGGTAAATCCAGGGGTAATGGTACCGGCCTTTGAAGGCGCTATGAATGAATTGGAGCCTGGCGAGATCAGTGAACCCATCCGTACTCAGTTTGGCTGGCATCTTATCCAGGTTTTGGACCATCGTCGGCTTGATAATACGGAAGAATTTAAGAAGAATCAGGTGCAAAAAATGCTAAAGCAACAGAAAGTACAACCTGCCTTAGAGAATTGGTTGCGACGCCTGCGCGACGAAGCCTTTGTAGAAATGCGTGTGTAAGTCGCGCTAGTAACAAAATGCTACCCAGAATAGCACTAACTCCCGGAGAACCAGCGGGTCTAGGACCTGATGTCGTGATTGCTGCGGCACAAAAATCTTATGCCGCCGAAATCATCGCAATTTGTGATCCGAAATTAATTGCTCAACGCGCACAGCAACTGAATGTACCTCTATCCATATTAGCATTCGATGATTCCAAGCCTTCACAAGCACATCAAGCTGGTACTTTAAAAGTGCTTCCTGTTTCTTTAAATGTGGTGGCAAAAGCAGGCCAACTCGATAGAAAAAATTCATCCTATGTACTGAATACACTCGATAAAGCCATCGATCTGTGTAGCCGAGGTACTTGCCATAGCATGGTAACCGGGCCAGTGCACAAGGGTATTATTAACGATGCGGGGTTTGCATTTACCGGGCACACTGAGTATTTAGCCACGAAAACGCAATCAAGCCAACCAGTCATGTTATTACAGACGGAAGGTCTACGTGTAGCACTTGCCACCACGCATTTGCCACTGCGTGAAGTGAGTGACGCCATTACTACGGAAAGACTGACCAGTGTGTTAAACGTGATACGTTCAGATTTTATGTCCAAAATGGGCATGAGCGATCCTGTGATCTACGTTTGTGGCTTAAACCCTCACGCCGGAGAAGGCGGGCATTTGGGTTATGAAGAAATGGAAATCATTTCTCCCTTAATTGAACATCTAAAAAGCACCGCTTGGCGTATCGTGGGGCCACTCGCTGCAGATACCGCTTTTAGTCCACAAAATATTGAACATGCCGATGTATTTTTAGCCATGTTTCACGATCAAGGACTTCCTGTCTTAAAGTATAAGGGTTTTAGTAACGCGGTTAATATCACATTGGGCCTACCGTTTCCCAGAACCTCAGTCGATCACGGCACAGCTCTTGAACTGGCCGGTAGTGGAACTGCAAAAAGTCAAAGTTTGGAATTGGCGATTAATACCGCCATTGATATGGCGATAAACATAAAATAGACACGTTTTAGCTTTATGCAAAATTAATGTATTAATTATTTCTTGATCCTTTAATGCAGGTAAAGCAAACTACACACATTTCCACGCATAGTATATAGTGATTCCATGGCTGCAGAATATCGTGCAAGAAAAAGATTCGGACAAAACTTTCTTGTTGATGGTCAGATTGTTCAAATGATTGTTAACGCGATCAATCCCCGCAAGGATGAACACTTAGTTGAGATTGGTCCCGGATTAGGTGCTCTAACTCAGGAATTATTACCCGAAGTCAAACAACTTGATGTTGTCGAATTAGACCGGGATCTCATTCCTCAATTAAAAGAAACATACCTGCCATTAGGAAATTTCGCTATACACAGCGCCGACGCCTTAAAGTTTGATTTCTGTGCGCTGGCAAAACATGGCGAGAAATTGCGTATCGTGGGTAACCTTCCCTATAATATTTCCACACCCTTAATGTTCAAGTTACTTGAACAATCGCAGTGTATTTCCGATATGCACTTTATGTTGCAAAAGGAAGTGGTTGATCGAATAGTTGCCCCAGCGGGCACAAATAATTACGGTCGTTTAAGTGTTATGCTACAGCTATATTGCCATGTCACTGATTTATTCCATGTACCACCTAGTGCTTTTTCTCCGCAACCAAAGGTAAATTCTGCTTTCCTAAGATTAGTGCCCTATGATAAGCTGCCCGTTGATGTAAATGATATTGGGCAATTCTCAAGTGTGGTTGGCCGTGCCTTTGCACATCGACGCAAGACACTGCGTAATAATTTACGAGAAGTATTCTCATTGGAAGATTTTGAACAACTGAATATTGATCCAAGTCGGCGGGCAGAGACATTAAGTTTGGACGAGTTTGCATCCATTGCCAATTACATTCACCAACAATAACCATTTCCACTGCGTGACTAAATCATTTAGTTCGCCTTAAACACCGTACAATATGGACCATATTATAACCAACATAGTAGACAGTTTTATAATCCCTCCGGGTTTATCCTTTATACTAATCGTATTGGGTATGATTACTACAATGTTTGATCGTCGCGCAGGCATGTGGTTCATTGGTTTTGGCGCGTTTTCTATCTACTTATTTAGCACTCCCTTCATGGCAATTAGTTTAATGGGGGCCTTAAACAATTACCCTGCATTGACCTCTAAAAAAATAGCAGACGAAAGTGTCCAGGCCATTGTGGTTTTGGCTGGCGGAAGAAATTCGCCAGCACCAGAATACGGCGGCGATACAGTCTCAGACTACTCACTACAACGCATTCGCTACGGAGCATGGTTGAAGCGCAGAACCTATTTACCCCTATTGGTAACAGGGGGACGTTTAAAGGGAGAAACCCTCAGTGAAGCGGAATTAATGCAAAATGTTTTGCAAAAAGAATTTAATATAGAAGTAAATTGGATTGAGGCCCAAAGTCGCAATACCCTAGAAAATGCAAAATTCTCAACACGCCTGCTCTCATCGAAAGGTATCTCGCGCATCTACCTGGTCACGCATGCCTGGCACATGAAACGCGCACTCGAGGCCTTTGAACATTATGAGATGGAAGTCGTCGCCGCACCCACAGCATTCGAATTACCGGACAAAACATTTCCGTCAACATCTGATTTATTACCCAACCACTGGGGTATGCGTTATTCCGCCTTGGCTCTGCATGAGGCCTTTGGCCGATTTTGGTATCACATAAGATACTATTAAAGCCCTTTACTTGGGCACTAGATGTAATCTTCCTAGTAGTACTAAATTGCTTGGACGCGTGATAATGTTCTCTATATAATCCAATCAACAATCTTTTTATTGAGATGCGACTGCGGAAAAGAACGAAAAATCATTCATAAGGGAGATAATGATGAATTCAAGCAAACACTTTATGGCCGCCATTATTGTTTGCTGTACCTCAGCAATCACACTACCGACTATGGCAGAATATGTTGGCTTGAATCCCAATAAGGAGTCGGTCAAGCAAGGCCTAAAAAAACCCGGCTTTTCCCCCTACGCCGGACGCAACTTTCCCACCCAAGTATTGTGGGGTGATACCCACGTACACACCAAGTTGTCACTGGATGCTCGTGCCTTTGGTGCCAC
>Ga0316187_10000585_pt1 | contig 29236 bp, 28 predicted proteins | sample CroRivburrow1_MG_FD_204927 | JGI IMG/M metagenome (GOLD analysis project Ga0316187, IMG submission 204927) | Coastal sediment microbial communities from Maine, United States - Cross River worm burrow 1 | ecosystem: Environmental > Aquatic > Marine > Coastal > Sediment | place: USA: Maine... | reverse complement strand
CGGATGGCGATCAACTCACCTTATCGCGCTCGTTAAATAGCCCTGCTATTCGCCTCGCCCGATAAACTGATTTGATTCGCCCCCGATGAATTTTCGCTTCGAACGGTTCAATCCGACAGACTCCTAGGCGGACCTTCCCTGGTCAGCCAGCATCCGGTGCCCAGCGTGCGGCGGGTTCAATCCGTATTGACCTCAGGCGGATTGAGCGTTTTCCCGGCCCAGTTGCCGTGCCTCGTTTTCCCGACGGGCGTCGTCGATTTGATCCAGCACCGCGTCCACGTCCGCCGCGTGTTCGCGGCGGATCCGGCGGCCCGTGAGAACTGTGTCTGGGCGCAGATCACCCGCTTCATAGAGATTCCACATTTCGCGCGCGTAGTCGGTTTCCGCCAGTTCAGGGGCGGCCCGTGAAAAGGTCATGCGCATATTGCGCACGTCCCGCGCAAGCATGCGGTAGGCGTTGTTGTTGCCCGCGGCGTCCACCGCCTGGGGCAAATCGATGATCACCGGGCCCATCGGGCCCAGCAGAACGTTGAACTCGGACAGATCGCCGTGGATCAGGCCGGCGCACAACATGCGAACGATTTGCTCAATCATGAACGCATGCCACAGGCGAGCCTGTTCCTCCGTCATGTCCACTTCGTTGAGCCGAGGTGCGGGATTGCCATCCTCGTCCTGCACCAGCTCCATCAGCAGCACACCGTCATGGACCCCGTGGGGCTTGGGTACCCGTACGCCGGCCTGGGCCAGGCGATAGAGGGCCTCGACCTCGGCGCTCTTCCACTCCGCCTCCTGAACCTTGAGGCCGTGCCGGCTGCGTTTGCCCGCCGCCCGCGCGTCGCGGCTGCTGCGGGACTTGCGCCCTTCCCGGTACTCTGCAACCTTTTGGAAGCTGCGGTGCTCGGCCGATTTGTAGACTTTGGCGCAGAACAGTTCGTCACCGCGGGAAACGATGAAGACCGCGGCTTCTTTGCCGCTTTGAAGTTGACGGACGACCTTGTCCAGCAAACCGTCTTCGACCAGTGGCGACAAGCGCTTGGGAATTTTCATTGTCTGTTGGCTATCACTTCGGTTTTATTTTGCCTGTCGACACCTTTTGCGGTGATTGAGGCGGCATGGGGTTGCAAGTTTCGACCGCGCCGGCGGGGTTTTGTTTACCGGTTCTGTTTCTTGATCGCCTTGGCCGCCCGTTTTTCGGAAGGCGTCTTGGCGGGTTTCTTTTTGGTCTCTTTCTTTCGGTCCTGTCCCTTGCTCATGGGTTTTCTCCTGAGTCACACGGACTGGCAGTGTAAAGGGAATAGACAGCCAGGGCTTGCGAAATCGCCCATTTGGCGTATGAGTCGGTGTCTAGGGAACCTCTGATCTAATCGTGAACGTGCATTTCATCCTCCAATCTGCTTGGTCCAGAATAAATTACAGGTTCCCTAGGCGTCGACTGTAAGGCTGCAAAATGCACATCTCCGCAACACCAGGATTTTCTATATGCCTCGGGCGATCATGTTTGGTTCTTGTGACAAATAACGCCACGCCATGCACCTGATCTGCCCGCTGTGCCGCGAAACCCTGTCCCCTGACGGGCAATGCTATGCCTGCGCCAATGGGCACAGCTTTGATGTTGCCAGGGAGGGTTATATCCACCTGCTGCCGGTGCAAAAAAAGAAGTCTAAGGCGCCGGGGGATGACAAGATGATGGTGGCTGCCCGCGGCCGGTTTCTTGGCTTGGGTCACTATCAAGCGATTTCCGACGCCGTCAATCGGCTGGTTGAACGCTCTCTGGATACGAGTCGACCGGATCCGGTAACCATCATCGATTCCGGATGCGGTGACGGTTACTACACCGTTCGTCTGCGGGGTTACCTGGCACAGCAGAATGTCGTCACCGATATGGTTGGTGTCGATATCTCGAAATTAGCCTGCCGCGCGGCAGCTAAACGCTGTCGGTCCACAACATGGCTGGTGGCCAGCAGCAGCGATATCCCGGTACAAGAGCACAGCGCAGATCTCATACTTTGCCTGTTTGCACCCATCCAGGGACCGGCGTTCAAGCGTTGCCTCCGCTTTGGAGGAACCCTCGTGGTTGCCTCGGCCGGACCGGCGCATTTGCTCGAGTTGCGCGAATTGCTCTACGACACGGTCGATACCCGAACCTTGGATCCCACTCGACTGCTGGCGCCACAGTTCTCCGTTCACACCTGCGGTCAGACCCATGTCCGTTACGCCATAGACCTGGATGACTCCGAGGGCATCCAGGACTTGCTGGCTATGACGCCGCACTACTGGCGCACCGCGGCTGAAAAAAAGGATCGACTCAACAGCCTCGGCAAGTTGTCGGTCGGTGTCGACATTCAGATCAGTTGCTACTCGGTACTAGGGAAGGTCTGATCAATTGCTGCGATCGCGCCGGGGTCTTTGCGCTCTCTCGTACAAGGCGCACCGAGCGAAGTTGGCTTGTTGCCAATGAGTGAGGTGCAACGCGGTACGAAGGGCGCAAAGGCCCGGCCCCTCTGGGGTTTCGCCCACAAGGGCGCATCTGCAGCGTTCCCCGGCTTGGCCATAGAATGACTATGGCGCTGCGCCGGGGGCCTCGCATCTGCGCCCTTGTGGACCGAAACGCGATTCGTATCAATTGATCAGACCTTCCCTATTCGATGACCGTTGACATAGGCTTCCAGGGTAGCCGTGGTGCCGTTGTTTGACAGGGAGGTCAGGGCCGAGCGAAATGCCGCGGCGAAAACCGGATCGGCTGACACTGGGCCGAAGATGTCCGTCATCTCCAGAAATGCGCCGGGTTCGCTGAGTGCCCGTGTCGCATGTTGCCGAAGTCGGTCAGCGTTAACGTCAACCAGCGTGATGGGTTGACCGTCGTCGCGAGTGCCGGCGCAGTAGCGGCACCAGAGTGCCACTTCCAGCGCCAGGCCATCGACCGACAGCCCTTTGTCCAGACGGTCCGCAATGGTTGGCAGAATGAACTTTGGTTGCCGGTTCGAGCCGTCCAGGCAGAGCCGCGGGATCGTGTCGCCCATCTTCGAATTGGCGAAGCGTTGCTCGATCACGGCCAGATATTCGAGGAAATCCACACCGGGCACCGGTGGCACGGTGGGTATGATCTCTTCTTTTTCCAGCTTCTCCAGAAACGCCCGGATCAGGGGATCGTTCATAGCGTCATGGACATAGTGGATGCCCATCAACGCGGCTGGGTAGCCGATCGCGGCGTGGCCGCCGTTCAAGATCCGCAGCTTCATCAATTCATAGGGCGCGACATCCTCGACAAACTCGACACCGACTTGTTCCAGCGCCGGGCGGCCCTGGGGAAATCGGTCTTCCAGAACCCATTGGCGAAACGGTTCGCACACAACCGGACACGCGTCCTCGATGCCGAAGTGCGTTCTGACCAACTCGCGTTCGCGTGCGCCGGTTGCCGGCGTGATGCAATCGACCATGCCGTTCGGGAAGGCAACTTCGCGCGCTATCCAATCGGCCAGTTCCACCGAATTGGACCGGGCCAGACCCACCACGGCCTGCCGGGTGACGTGGCCGTTTCCAGGCAGATTGTCGCAGGACATGATCGCGAACGGGGCCAAGCCGGATTCCCGCCTTTCACGGAGGGCCGCGATTAGCATGCCGAACACCGTCCGCGGATGCTGTGGATCGGCAATGTCGCCCACGATGTCGGGATGGTTCGCGTCGAAACCGCCGGTCGTCGCATCCACGAAATAGCCGGCTTCCGTCACGGTCAGGGACACGATGCGAATCTCCGGCCGGGTCAGGGCATCGATCAAGCTCCGGGGCGCGACTTCGACGAAATCGATCAGCGACCCGCAGATGCGCGCCGAATAGCCGCGGGGGTCCAGCTCGACAATGGTGCTGAGCCAATCCTGGGCGGCGAGTTGATCCCGGATGTGTGCGTCCTGGGGCATCACGCCGGCACCGACGATGCCCCAGTCGTGGTCCAGGCCGATGTTGAACAGCCGGTCGAGAAACACTGCCTGGTGTGCACGGAAGAAATTTCCCACGCCGATGTGGAGGATGCCGGGTGTAATGGTATCGCGGTCATAGCCTGGTGGCGCGACGTCTTCCGGCAACTGGGCGAGGCATTCCTGGTTCAGTTTGATCGCCATGGTCAGCTCATCCAGTTTCCGCCGTCGACATTGATCGTTTGCGCAACGATGTAGTCGCTGTCAGGGCTGGCGAGGAATAACGCCATGCCGGTCAGGTCTTCGGCCCTGCCCATGCGCCCGTACGGAACCGCCTCGCCCACAAGGCGCCGCTTTTCCCCCGGGGGCCGGTTCTCGTACTTCGCGAACAGGGCATCGACGCCGTCCCAGTGCTCGCCGTCCACCACGCCCGGTGCGATCGCGTTCACGTTGATCCCGTGCGCAATCAGATTCAGCCCGGCGGATTGAGTCAGGCTGATGACCGCTGCTTTGGTGGCGCAATAGACCCCGACCAGGGCCTCCCCGCGGCGCCCTGCCTGACTCGCCATGTTGATGATTTTTCCGCCTTTGCCGCGGGCAATCATCGAGCGTGCAACGGACTGCAGCATGAACAGGGTGCCGGCAACATTGATCGCAACCAACCGATCGAAGCTATCCCGTGTTATCTCGACGATGGGCGCCATGTCGAACAGCGCAGCGTTGTTCACCAGGATGTCAATGCCGCCAAATTGTGTTTCGACGGTGCTCACCGCCTGGTCGATGGAGTCCTGTTTGCTCACGTCGAGATAGACTGCGCTGGCTCGATCACCGATCTCCGCGGCGGCGCTTTTGGCGGCGTCCAGGTTGATGTCGGCAATGGCAACCCTCGCCCCCTGGGCCACGTAGGCCGCCGCGAATGCCTTTCCGATTCCCCGGGCCGCGCCGGTGACAATGGCGGACTTGCCGGACAGCCTGCTCATGCGATGGCGTTTCCGTCGGCGGCGAAACGATAGATTCGGTCTGCCCGGGGTGTGAGATAGACACGATCACCGTGATGCACATCGAATTCGCCACTGGTGCGCGCCGTCATACCGCCGATGCCATCGACCGTAAGATGCAGGAAGGTGTCGGATCCGAGATGTTCCGCCACGCCAACGGTGCCCTGCCAGGTCCCTTCGGTTTTCGACAGCGACAGGTGCTCGGGGCGGACGCCGGTAACGGCCGCATCGTGCTTGGCGGCCTCTGCACCCTCTATGAAGTTCATCTTGGGCGAGCCAATGAATCCGGCCACGAAACGATTTCTGGGCTTGTGGTAGAGATCCAGGGGAGAGCCGACCTGCTCGATCCGGCCGGCCTGCAGGACCACGATCTTGTCGGCCATGGTCATCGCCTCGACCTGATCGTGGGTTACGTAGATCATGGTCGTCTTGAGTTGCTGGTGCAGCTCGGAGATTTCCAGGCGCATGTTCACGCGCAGTGCCGCGTCGAGGTTCGAAAGTGGCTCGTCGAACAGAAAAGCCGCCGGGTCGCGCACGATGGCGCGGCCAATGGCAACACGCTGACGCTGCCCCCCTGAGAGCTGACCCGGGCGCCGGTCGAGGTAGTCCGTGAGGTTCAGCACGCTGGCCGCGCCCTCCACCTTCTTGTCGATCTCCGCTTTATCCATTTTCGCCATCTTCAGCGGGAACCCGATGTTCTTGCGCACGCTCATGTGCGGATACAGCGCATAGGATTGGAACACCATGGCGAGGCCGCGCTTGGCGGGTGCGATTCTGGTTGCGTCTTGCCCGTTGATTTCGACGACTCCGCCGGAGACATCCTCGAGCCCGGCAATGAGCCGCAGCAGCGTCGATTTGCCGCACCCTGAGGGGCCCACGAACACGACGAACTCACCTTCTTCGATCTGAAGGTCAAGACCGGGAATCACGGTGGTGTCGCCAAAAACCTTGGAGACCTGTTTCAGACTTATGCTACCCATGTCGCGTCTCCTGTTACTTCACGGCGCCGAAGGTCAGGCCGCGAACCAGTTGCTTCTGGCTGAACCAGCCCATGATGAGGATCGGGGCGATTGCCATCGTGGAGGCCGCCGAGAGCTTGGCGTAGAAAAGGCCCTCGGGGCTCGAATAGCTTGCGATGAAAGCAGTCAGCGGCGCCGCCTTGGCCGCCGTGAGATTGAGCGTCCAGAACGCCTCGTTCCAGGACAGGATGACGTTCAGCAGCAGGGTCGAGGCGATGCCCGGTACCGCCATGGGCGTGAGGACGTGGATGATCTCGTCACGCAGGCTCGCGCCATCCATCCGCGACGCCTCCAGAATCTCACCGGGGATTTCCTTGAAGTAGGTGTAGAGCATCCACACGATGATCGGCAGGTTGATGAGGGTGAGCACGATCACCAGGCCGGTGCGGGTATCGAGCAGGCCGGTGTCGCGAAACATCAGATAGATCGGGATCAGGACGCCGACCGGCGGCAGCATTTTTGTGGACAACATCCACATCAGTACGTCCTTGGTCCGAGGCGTCGGCGAAAACGCCATTGCCCAGGCCGCGGGCACGGCGATGATCAGCCCCAGCAGCGTCGAGCCGAGGGAGATGACCACCGAATTCATGAAATGCCGAAAGTAGTTGGAGCGTTCCTGCACCTCGCCGTAGTTTTCCAGCGTCCACTCGAAGGCAAACAGCGAGGGGGGTGAAGCAATGGCCTCGGCCTCGGTCTTGAAGCTGGTGAGGATGGTCCAGAAGATCGGAAAAAAGATCAGCAGGCCCACGCTCCAGGCGACGATGGTGACCACCCAGCGGCGTTGAGTCGAGGTTGCACGTGCCATGGTTCAGACCTCCAGGTTCTTGCCGATCATGCGCATCAGGAAGATGGCGACGATGTTGGCCAGAATCACGGCCACGATGCCGCCGGCTGAGCCGCCCCCTACGTCGAACTGGAGCAGCGACTGCGCGTACACCAGATAGGTGATGTTGGTCGAGGCATAGCCCGGCCCGCCATTGGTCGTGACCAGAATTTCGGCGAAGATCGACAGCAGGAAAATCGTCTGGATCAGGATCACAACGGTGATGGCCCTGGAGAGATGCGGCAACACGATGTGGATGAACTGAGACACCGGCCCGGCGCCGTCCATCTCCGAGGCTTCTTTCTGCTCCGAGTCCAGCGACTGCAGCGCGGTCAATAGAATCAATGTGGAAAAGGGCAGCCATTGCCACGCGACGATCAGGATGATCGAAAACAATGGCGATACCGCGAGAAAATCGTAGGGTTGCATGCCGAGCAACTTGGCGGCGTGAGCGAACAGCCCGTTCACCGGGTTCATGAACATGTTCTTCCACACCAGCGCCGAGACCGTGGGCATGACGAAAAAGGGTGCGATCACGAGAATGCGCACGATGCCCTGGCCAAAGAAGGGTTGGTCCAGAAGCAGTCCAAGCGCAATGCCGCCGATCACCGTAATCGTCAACACACCACCGACCAGCAGCAGGGTATTGCCCATGGCGCTGAAGAACGCCGGGTCGGTCAGGAAGAAGCGATAGTTCATCAACCCGGCCCATTCTTCGGTCCCGGGCATCAACAGGTTGTATCGAAGGAACGAGAAGTAGATCGTCATCGAGAGCGGTATGATCATCCAGCCGAGCAGCAGAATGACGGCCGGGGACATCATCAATCGCGCAGCCGTCCGAGTTTGTCGCGTGGACATCGGAGTGCCTCCTGGGCGCTGAGGACGTATGGGGGCAGTGGAGGGGACGTGTGTCCCCTCCACTATGACAGCCGGGCGACTGCTACTTGATGTAGCCGGCCTTGGTCATTTCGCGGACGGTAATCTGCTGGGCATTCTGGAGTGCCTGATCGACCGTCATGTTACCCGCGAGCGCGGCTGCGAATTGCTGGCCGGTTGCCGTAGCGATGCCCTGAAATTCCGGGATCGCGACGAATTGGACACCCACGTAGGGCACGGGCTTGACAGTGGGTTGGGTGGGATCGGCCGAATTGATGCTCTGCAGCGTCATTGCGGCAAATGGAGCGGCCTCAAGATAGGCCGGATTCTCGTACAACGACGTCCGTGTGCCCGGCGGAACGTTGGCCCAGCCCTCTTTGGATGCCACCAGGTCCAGATATGTCTTGCTGGTGGCCCAGGCTACGAACGCCTTGGCGGCGTCGGCCTTCTCGGTACCTGCCGGGATCCCCAGCGACCAGGCCCACAGCCAGTTGCCGCGCTTACCCAGACCGTTGTCCGGGGCCAGCGCGAATCCGACCTTGTCGGCTACCGTGGAATTGTCCGGATCGGTCACGAACGATGCGGCGACGGTCGCGTCGATCCACATGCCGCATTTCCCGGTTTGGAACAGCGCAAGGTTCTCATTGAAACCGTTGGAGGAGGCGCCGGGAGGGCCTGCGTCGTTCATCAGCTTGACGTAGAAATCCAGAGTGTCCTTCCATTCCGGCTGGTCGAATTGAGGGGTCCAGTTCTCGTCGAACCATCGGGCGCCGAAGGAATTGGCGGTGGCGGTGAGAAACGCCATGTTTTCGCCCCACCCGGCCTTGCCCCGCAGGCAGATACCGTAGATCTCGTTGCCCTTGTCGGTCATTTTACGCGCGGCGTCGGCGATGAAGTCCCAGCTCGGCGCTTCGGGCATGGTGAGCCCTGCCTTCTCCATCAGATCGGTCCGGTACATCACCATCGAGCTTTCGCCGTAGAAGGGCGATGCGTACAGCGTGCCATCCACGGACAGGCCGTCGCGGATGGCCGGTAGCAGATCGTCGACATCGTAGTCCGCGCCCAGATCGTCCAGCGCCACCAGCCAACCCTGTTTTGCCCAGATCGGCACCTCGTAGGTGCCGATGGTCATGACATCGTACTGACCACCCTTGGTGGCGATGTCGGTCGTCACTTTTTGCCGCAACGCGTTTTCTTCCAGCGTGACCCATTCGAGCTCTATGCCGGGATTTTTTGCGATGAAATCGTCCGCAAGCTTCTGCATGCGGATCATGTCGCCATTGTTGACGGTGGCGATGGTCAGGGTCTCGGCGAGCGCCGGTGAGACCGTCAGAACAAGAGCGCATGCGCCCATTAGAACGCGAACGAAGTACTTCATCAGTTTCTCCTCAAGCCTCTAACGGGCATTTGCCAATATCCTGAGCAAATACTCACACGCGGGTCCTGAGCTGTCAACCGGGGTGTGGTCACGCATGAGAAATGGTGCCTGAGAAAGTGGAAACTCTTTATAGAACAATATTTTATGAATTATCTCGTGTGCTTACCGATCGAGTAATAGTTCGGCGGTGAGCTCGTTTGTGATCAGTGAATTGATCAATCGGCCTCGCAGCGCACTCAGAATTGCATCTACTTTGTTGTGCCCAGCGGCGATGCCAAACACGGGCTTTTCCGAGTTGGCCTGTATCGGGGCACTGGCCACGCGGTCGTTGGTAAATCCGTCGATGATCACGCCTTCCCGGTCATAGACCCATCCCACGATTTCCCCCGCGGCCCCCGCTTTCTTGTAGGCCCGAAGTTCCTCACGGGTGATGAAGCCGTCATCCAGCAACGGCACATCGTCGCCCATCTGGCCGATACCCACGAACGTGGCGTCGGCCTGTCTCGCCAATTCGAGAATGCTGCGTACTGGCTTTTGATTCTGCAGGATGCTGCGTTCCTCGGTGGTGGTTGCGATCACCGGCAGCGGCATGGGGTAGTGGGGCGCGTTTACAGTATCGGCGATACGAATAATGACATCGTATGCCGAGGCCGAACCGTCGGATGCCATGTTGCCCACCAGCGATACAATCCTGTGCTGGGGGCAATCCATCGGTGTGAGCTGCGCGACACAGGCTCTGAGCGTCCGCCCGGTGCCGACGGCGAGGATGCGCGGATGGACCGATTTCAGGCAGCGCTCCATTTCGCCGGCACCCGCCTGGGCGATGCCCAGTGTGGACGAGGATGATTCCGGATCGCTGGGGACCACTTCGCATGTCTCAAGGTCGAAGCGCGCCTTCAGACGGTGGCTCAATTCCATGCACTGGGCGATGGGATGGTCGAGTCTGACCTTGATCAATTTCTGGCTGACCGCGAGGGATACCAGGCGCTGAGCGGACTGGCGGGACACACCCAGTTTTCGAGCGATCTCGTCCTGGGTGTTGCCCGCAACATAGTAAAGCCAGCCGGCGCGCGCGGCGTCGTCGAGCCGGGTGGACTCATTGTCTGATTTTCCGCTCATGGTCGAACTTTATCGCCTTCCCGCCGCAACTCGGGCGCCAGTTCAAAAAAATCGGACCAGCGGTCGAATACCGGTATCCGCGCCAGCTCATCGGGTGTCCTCTGAGGTGCAGATTTCAGGTGGCTGCCGCCCATGAATCGCCATACCGGCATGTCCGCCGCCACCGCGGCCTCCAATCCGGAAAGGCTGTCCTCGATAACAAGACAACGGCGCGGTTCCACGCCCATGGACCGTGCGGCGTGGAGGAACAGATCCGGCGCCGGCTTCCCCTTGGCGACTTCCGAGGCCGAAAAAACACGCCCGGCAAACCGTTCGGCAAGGCCCGCCAGTTCCAGGGAGCGTTGGACTCTGATCGGGCTGCTGCTGGTTGCTACGCATGCCCTTACGCGGAGATCGCTCAGCACCCCTTCAACCCCGTCCATCGAGCGCAATTCGGTTTCGAACGCGGTGAGGAGCGTGCAACGGTGTTGATTCTCAAAGTCGGGTGGCAGGGTGATGTCAAAACGGTTACCGACTTCCGAAACCACCCAGGGGAAGCTGCGGCCCAGGAAGTGTTGCTGAACGTAGTCGAAATCAACCTGTATCCCGACCGTTTCGAGCTGCTTGATCAGGACCTTAGCGCTGATGATCTCGCTGTCGACGAGCACGCCGTCGCAATCGAAGACCACAAGTTCAATCTCCGGTTTAAGTACTGAACCGGCCTGCATGTCCGCCACCCCTGAAAATTCGATCCGGCGCGGGGTTGTCCCCCGATTGGCGCGATATTGGGTTTCGCCAGCGACATCCTGCGCTACGGTTTGGACCGGCCGCAAGTCGGGTTGATCGCGCCTGTGTTGCGGCGCGATGATGATTTGAAACTCAAAGCCATTCGCTGCGATTGCCCGTCTGCGGAAACTGCAGCGGCTGGCCTTGGCTATCCAGACGTCGATATCGATCCAGAAGATGCTCCGCGTCTTCGGGCACGTCCCCTTCCAGCACGCCCCCCCGGCGCAGCAACTCCGCAGCAGCCGATTCCACCGCCGACTGAGGCTGTCCTTCGTCCCTCAACCAGTGCAGATACTTGATGATCCGGAATCCGTTCAGCCATTGAAAAAATCGCTGCTCGAAGGTTGCTGCCGACGCGGCGTTTGCCCGCATCTGGTCCACTCTTTCCCGAAACCCGTTGTGATCGAGATAGCGTGCGAGATCGGGGGATATCCAGCCAATTGCGGTGGCGTTCGACGAAGGCGTTTGCCACAGTTCGGGGGTTCGCGGGCAGAGTGTGCGGAGGGCGTCGAACGCCGCCAGCGGGTACACCTCCCAGACGTCCTTCTCACCTGTTATCCAGTCGCTCAGGGCGCGCCCGGTTCCGAATGGAACCCGGTGGGAGATGCGGGCGGACGGGTAAACCGTCGTGGTTCTCAGTTCACTGAATCTGCCCAGTGCCATGATCTTGGATAGAAAATAAAAATCCTCCCCGCCGCGGCGACGGTTCATGCCCCCTTCTCGTTGGTAGACATCGCTGCGCACCGCCATGCTCGAGCCTACGGTCTGGTATGCGTGGGGAAATCCGGCGTAGCGCAACGCATGGACGTAGTAGCGCAGGTACAACTCGTAGCGAGCGATGCCGCCGCGCTGCCGCAGGGTATCCGAATGCGGGCTTAGCGGATGTTCATAGTAGATCGAACAGGCCGGGGTCTTGGGGTGTGCTCGGAAGTGCGCCACCAGTTGTTGCAAATAGCTCGGCGCCACCATGCAATCCGCGTCCAGGCAGGCGATGATACCGGCATCGTTCCGCGCCCGTCCGAATCGAGCAACCGCCTCGTCCATGATGAGTTTGCGTGCCAGCCCGACACCGGCATGGCGTTTGGGCAATGCGGGGTAGTCCAGCGCATGGATGCGATAGCCCGGTGTCGAATGCTGGGCGGCGTAGTCGCTTGCTTGTTCAAAGTACCGGGCATGGCGTGTCTTCAGCTCTGGCGGGCTGTCTTCCGGCCGGTTCACCCCAATGATGATCTCCACCGCATCCTCTGTACGGGGGCCGGCGCAGAGCGATTCCAGTGTGCGCAGCAGATCCGGCTCGTCATGGGCGGGGATGGTGACGACCAGAGCCAGGCCCGGATCGGGTTCGGTGTCGATCTGGAGGGGCGAAAGTTGATGTTTGCGCAGGTATTCAGTACCGTCCCACCGGCTCGTTATCGCTGTATTCATCTCACGCGTTCTACCGGTCTGGGCTGCTGAATTGGCTAAGAAATCCGTCGACCTGATTGTTGCCACTGACCCGGGTTGGGTCGCTCAGATACTCGATCATTTCGATGAGTTTCTTCAGGACCACGCCAACTGCGAACGAAAGGCATCCGCTCTTGCCATGAGCATGGTGGTCAAGTATCCGGACCGCACCAAGATCGTGCCCCGGCTGATCGAACTGGCCCGGGAGGAGCTCGAGCACTTTGAGCAAGTCTACCGGATCATGGAGTCGCGCGGCCTGCCCTTGCTCAAGGACGCCCCCGATCCCTATGTAAACCAGCTTCTGCAGCACTGCCGCCACGGCCGCGACGAGCGTTTTCTCGACCGTCTGCTGATTTCCTCGTTGGTGGAGTGCCGGGGAGCGGAACGCTTCAAACTGATCTTCGGTGCGCTGGAAGATCCGGAACTCAAGGGCTTTTATCGCGACCTGGCCGGTTCCGAGGCCAAGCACGGCCATCAGTTTGCCGAAATGGCGCTGGAATATTTCGACCCGGACACGGTTTACGGCCGTCTCGGTGAGTTGGCCGATGCAGAGTCGGACATCGTCGTCAGCTTAGAGTGGCGTGCTTCCCTGCACTGAATCTACTGTGTTGCAGCCCACTCGGACGCGTCCAGCCCCAAGCCCAGCCCCCGCAGGCCTGCCGTGCCCTTGGCGGTGACCGTCACCGCGCGGCTGCGGGGCAAGTGTTTTAGCCACGCCAGTTCGAACAGCCGCTCGGTCAGCGCCGCCCCCAGCGCGCCGCCCAGATGGTGGCGTCGTTCGCTCCAGTCCAGGCACTTGCGGGCGAACATTCTGCGGCGCTGATGCACTGCCGTCAGATCGATCCCCAGCCCGGTCATGATGCGCGCTCCGGCTGGGGTCAAGCTGTATCCATTGTCGTCCTCCCCCAGGTGGCGTTGGGCCACCAGGGATTCGGTCAAGGCAACGCCGAGTCGTCCCGCCAAATGGTCATAGCAGGTGCGCGCCTGTGTGATCGGGTCACGGCGGACTGCGCCCAGCCCCGGTCGTGCGCCCCGCCGGGTGGCGAGCACCTCCAGGGCTTCTAAAGCCTCGGCCACTTCGCTGCTCGCGATGCGAAAGTAGCGATGCCGACCCTGTGGCTCCACCACCAGCATGCCGCCCTCCACCAGACGTTTCAGATGGGTGCTGGCGGTTTGAGGGGTCACCGCGGCCGCCATGGCCAGTTCATTGGCGGTCCAGGCCCGTCCGTCATTCAGTGCCTCCAGCATCACAGCTCTGGCCGGGTGCCCGATCAGAGCGCCAATCGCGGCGAGGTTGGGTGCTGCACTCATATTGGGTCGCTCACGGTGCCGGGGGGTGTGCTCACTCTAGCGGTGCGGCCTCGATTTGGCTACAGAGACACTTCGAGCTGGATCGAAGCATGGATGCGCTCGGCGTCTCTACTCTGTCTCGCACCCATTCATGGAGCAGTACAGATGGAAACCACCGCACCTACCCAACCCACGCCGATTCGGCACGCCAACACACGCAAACACGGCGCGTCCTTTATGTTCCGGCTGATCGCTGCATTCCGGCGCGCCGCCGCGCGACCGGAGCTTATGCGGCTCGGTGAGCACCGGCTACGCGATATTGGCCGCGACAGAGATGAAGCCCTGCGTGAAGCACGCCGGCGTTATATGAGCGGGTCTGTTCCCTGGTGAGGGCAGGGCATCCGTATCCGGGGCACCACATGGCATCAGGCGCCATTCGGACGATCGCCGCCGCGTCTTGGATCAATCCCCGTATGGCGATCATCAAACTCGTCGGCTATTTCCGCGACGGTGCTGGTCCAATCGATCATGGGCCCAATCGGCATGCACTGTTGGATGCGGTCTGGCCGTGGATCGCTGCGACGGATGGCGAGCAGACGAACGCCATACATGACTGTGTTTTTTGCGTGGGTGATCTGATGACCTACACGCCCAGAAATGGCCACCCAACCAGCGCGGTGATGTAGAATTGAGTTAACCGATGCGCGTTTTAGTGCTGGTACCAGCGAGGGTTTGAGTTGCACCTTGCTCATTAGCATCTCGCTTGTTTGCCTTGGGCCAACTTCGCTCGGTGCCTTGTGCCAGAGAGCGCAAAGACGCCGGCGCGATCGCAGCAATTGTTCATACCTTCCCCAGGGAAGCTGAAGTCCTGGAAGGCGCAGATGCTCTGCTCGCAGACAGCGGTGCCAACGGTCGCGCCGCAAGATCGCGGTACCCAAAGATTCACGGGAGATCAGAAATGCTGCAACGAAGTTCGAGTCCCAACCTGTTGGCCGTCGCTGCGCTAGGCGCGGCCCTCGTCCTGGTCGTGCCGGTTTACGCTCAGTCCGAAGCCGACTGCGCCGCCCGTGCCGATCGCGCGGCTCGCGATTCATCGGGTGCGTTCGGTGGCGCGGTGGTCGGTGGTGCGGGGGGCGCAGCCTTTGGCGCCATCGTCAGCGACAAGAGTAGTAAAGGTGCCAAAAGGGGCGCCGCGCTCGGGGCGATCGCCGGGGGCGCCACCGGCGCCTATCGGAAAGACCAGACCTATAAACGCGTCTTTGACGACTGCATGGCCGGTCGTTGATTCGACAAACCACCTGCAAGGGGACCATCTCATGTTCAGACTGAATCTAGGTATAATCACGGCCGCGGCACTTGCCGCTTTGTCTCTAACCGCCGTAGACGTTTTCGCCGACGAGCCGTCGAGCACGAAACAGGATCTCGGGGCTTTCTCGTGCAAAGACACCATGCGCCTGTCGGGAGACGATCGGGAAATCGCCTTGGCCCTTGCACACGGTTACGTGCTTGGCAAAAAAGGCACAACCCAGTACGACGTGGAGGTACTGGCACAAATAACGGACCAGTTCATCGACTACTGCCTGGATCATCCAACCGATAATGCCCTGGAGTCCTTCGAAAAGCTCGCCAAGTAGGCGCGAGTCATCGAGCGCGCCGCGGCTAGCCGAACATCGACACCACCGTGAGACCACTGATGTAATGAAGGTCCTTGGTGTGGTTGAACCGATGAGGTAACGGCCGAAGTATTCCAGGCCTGTTAGCGATGTCGGCGTTTGCGGCTATGGGTGGAGCGGGAGAATGGCGCCCCGCCCGACGCTGCTAGCGCAATCTGTCGACCGGCGGTCCTGTCCGCGTACAGTCGGCAAACAAGGAGTCTCATACCCAGCTGGCTTTGCCCGTTTGGCGTTCAGACGAGGTCCCGCGGGGACATACGTCCAGTCGCTGCTCAACCAGGAGTCGTAGCAATGAAAATGAAGGGTCTGCTGCATAGATCGTTTCGCGCCGTACTGTGTGTTTTCGTTGCCAGTCTGGCGGGCGGCCAGGCTGTGGCCGGCACCGCGGAACTCAACGTCAGCGCCGAGGCGGCGCTGACCAACCTCTACTCGCACATACCGGTGGCAAAGGAGCTATCAAAAAAGGCGACCGCGGTGCTGGTGTTTCCGTCCATTATCAAGGCCGGATTCCTGGTCGGAGGCGAGTACGGCGATGGTGTTATGCGCAAGGACGGCAAGCCCACGGGCTACTACCGGACCGCGGGCGTATCGTATGGTCTGCAGGCCGGGGCGCAGGATTTCGGTTATGCGCTGTTTTTCATGGACCCGAAGTCGTTGGCTTATCTCGACAGTAACGATGGCTGGGAACTGGGCACCGGCCCGAGTCTGGTCGTGGTAGACGAAGGCATGGCCGAGACGCTTACCACCACAACCATACAAGACGGGGTCTATGCGTTCGTTTTCGGTCAGTCCGGCCTGATGGCCGGCATGGGCATCCAGGGCAGCAAGATAACGCAGATCGATCCGGGCAACTGAGCGATCCGTCTGCGCTTGCGAGATTGAGCCGTCCGCCCAGCGCCGAGCGAAGTGTTCACAACGCGATACACAGCCTCAGTGCGTCGTGCAGAGCGGCGTGTATGTTGCGGCTGGCCACGGCGTCCCCGACCCGGAATAGCTGGTAGCGGCCTTTCGGGTTGCGGGTAATCGTCTGCGGGCTGCAGGCCACCAGCGCGGTCAGGTCGAGTTCCCCTTGGTTGCGGGACCCCTGTTTGAGCTCGTGGTACAGGTCGTCCAGGGCCAGGGTGCCGTGTTCCACCACCACCGCGTCCACGCTGCGTTCCACCGTCCGCCGGGTGTACTCGTTGTACAGCGCCGCCACCAGCCCACCATTTCGTCGCGCAACCGAGCTGAGCCGATGATTTAGGGTGAAGCGGGTTTCGGCGCCGTGCAGGGCCTTGAAGTAGGCCGGGTAGTTGGTGCCGCCGATTTCCGGCGCCAGCACCCGTTCCGGCGTAACGAACTCCAGGTCAACCCCTTTGCCCACCAGGAACTCGGCGCAGCTCAGACCTGGATGGGCCCCGTTGTCGTCGAACAGCAGCACCCGGCCGGCGACGGCATCGCCGCCCAACACGTCCCAGCTGCTGAGCACCAGATCCGCCCCCGACTCCAGAAAATCCGTGTTGGGCAGGCCGCCTGTGGCGATCACCACCACGTCTGGGGTTTCGGCCAGCACATCGGAGGCTTCGGCGTATTGGTTGTAGCGCTGATCCACCCCCAGAATGTCCAACTCGCTGGCCAGCCAATCCGCGATGCCAATGATCTCCCGCCGACGGTCCAGCTTGGCCGCCAGGCGCAGCTGACCACCGGGTGCGTCCGCGGCCTCAAACAGGACCACCTCGTGGCCACGGGCCGCGGCCACCCGGGCGGCCTCCAGTCCGGCCGGTCCGGCGCCCACAACGACGACCTTGCGGGGCGCGCCGGGGCCTGTATCCAAGCTATGGGGCAGCAGTGCCTCGCGACCGGTGGCGGGGTTGTGAATACACAGTGCTTCGCCGGATTCGTAGATGCGGTCGATACAGTAGCCCACGCCCACGCAGGGACGGATGCGATGCTCCTCGCCGCGCTTGACCTTGGCCACGATGTGCGGATCCGCCATATGCGCCCGGGTCATCCCCACCAGATCCAGCAGTCCCTCGCCCAGGGCGTGACGCGCCGTCGCCACATCGGCAATGCGGGCGGCGTGCATCAGCGGCAGGTCGGTTACCTCGCGCAGGGAGCGGGCCAGTTCAAGATAGGGCGCTGCGGGCGTACCCATGCCCGGGATCACGTGCGACAAACCCTCATCGGTGTCGATGTGGCCCTGGATGTAGTTGATGAAGTCGATGCCGCCGGACTCACTCAGACGGCGGGTGATCCCAAGGCCCTCGGTCTGGTCGATGCCCCCCGGCAGGTCTTCGTCTACCACCATGCGGATGCCGACCGCGAAATCCGGCCCGACACGGCGTCGGATTTCCGCCAGCACTTCCATGCCGAAGCGCATCCGGTTGTCCAAAGAGCCGCCGTACTCGTCGTCCCGTTGATTCCAGGCCCGGGACCAGAACGCATCGAATAGGTGGCCGTAGGCCTCAATTTCGATGCCGTCCAGGCCACCCTCGCGGCAACGCAGCGCGGCGTCTCCATAGGCTTTGATGACCCGCTCGATGTCGTGGGTTTCCATCACCTTCGGAAAGGATCGGTGGGCCGGCTCGCGCAGGGGTGAGGGGGCGATCACCGGCAGCCAATCGTCCTGGTTCCAGGCGGTGCGGCGGCCCAGGTGAGTGATCTGGCACATTACGGCAGTGCCGTGCTCGTGGACTGCGTCCGACAGTTCCCGGAACCAGGGCACGATTTCGTCCTTCCACACACACAGATTGCCGAAGGCCGGCGGCGAGTCCGGCGCGACGATGGCGGAACCGCCGATCATGGTCAGGCCGACTCCGCCCCGTGCTTTTTCCACCTGGTAGAGGCGATAACGTTCCTTCGGCATGCCATCCACCGAATAGGCCGGTTCGTGGCTGGTACTCACCACCCGGTTGGGCAGCGTCAGTCCCTTGAGCTGGAAGGGCTGCAGCAGCGGATCGTTTTGACTCATCGCCGGCTCCGGTTCTCAGTTGAGCGGCAGACGCAGATAGCGCCCGGGCGCCTCGGGGTGGTGAAAGTGACTCATGGGCCCATGGTCGACAAAATGCCGATGCCAGTGTGCCATGGCGTCCCGGTCCAGCGTCACCCCGAGTCCGTGACCCTCGGGCACGCGGATCACGTTGTTGCTCTGCCGGAAAGGCCCGCCCTCGATCACGTCGCCGACTTGCCAGCGAAACAGCGACTGGCTGGGTTCGTGGATCCACTGGGTGGCGGCGACCACGTGCAGATAGGCCGAGGTCATGATGCCCAAGTCGTTGGAATAGCACCAGAAGCCAACCCCCATGGCTTCGCAGGCGGCGATGAACTTGAGCGATCTCGAGATCCCGCCCAGGGCGGCGAAGTTGCAGACAAACGTGTCCGGTGCGCCCAGTGCCACGGCGCGGCGCAGATCCGGCACGTGGCTTGAGAAGGGTATGCTCGAGTGCTGGCGCAGGGCTGCCATCTCCTCGAAGGTGGCGACCGGGTCCTCGTAGTTTCGAATATCGAAGGGTTCGATCTCGCGCAGGACCCGGCGCGCCGTGGCCAGGGACCATTGCATGTTGGAATCCAGCCGGATCATCGCCTCCGCTCCCAGCGCTTCGCGCAGCAGCCGAACAGTGCGAATCTCCAGCGCCGGATCGCCCAGGATCAGTTTGCCTTCGAACAGGGTGCTGCCGTGGGTGGCGCGCATCGCCAGGCAGTAGTCCACCACGGCCTCGGGCGTCATCTCGCCGCCGGCGCCCTCATGTTCGGGCCGGAACGAGAAGTATTCTGTGAACGGTATGTCCTTGCGCACCGCCCCGCCCAGGAGTTTGTACAGCGGCAGTTCGAATACCTTGCCGCGGATGTCCCACAGGGCCAGTTCAACGGCGCCGAAGGCCACCGAGGAGGCGTTCTCACCGGTGTTGGCCGTGATCTGATAAGCCGGGACGCAGCGGGCCTCGCAGTCGGCAATGTCCAGCGGATCGGCGCCCACCAAGGCAGGTTTGAGCTCGTGCTCGATGACTTCACCGAAGTGCCACCAGGGCGCTTCACCCAGGCCCACTACGCCGGCGTCGGTTTCCACTTCAACGATGGCTTTTGATCCCCCGGGATACAGACCGGCGGTCCACCAGAACGGTGCATCGAAGGGAACGCTGACATAGGTGATCTTGATATCGGTGATTTTCATACGGACCTCGAATAGCGCTTGGCGGATGGTCAATACCAGGCGTCGGCCACACTGTTTTTGCGCCGGTTGATGAAATCCTTCAGGGCGTCGTCGATTGCCGGATCCAGCGGGGGCGGTTGGTAGTCGGCCAGGCGCTGTTGCCACGCCTTGTGCGCTCGCTGGTCGGCCCGCAGTTCGCCGCCCTCCTGCCACTGTTCGAACGATTCGTTGTCCGCCAGCATGGGCCGGTAGTAGGCCGTCTCGTAATTGGCCATGGTGTGACTGCATCCCAGGAAATGATGCCCTGGACCCACCTCCCGAAAGGCGTCCAGCGCCATGGCGTTGTCATCCAATGTGAGGCCGTTGGCGAACACGTGCATCATGCCCAGATGATCCAGGTCCAGCATGAACTTCTCGTAACCCATGACCAGGCCGCCCTCCAGCCACCCGGTGCTGTGCATGATGAAGTTGGCACCTGCCAGCAGCGTTGGCATCAGCGAGTCGGCGCTTTCCTGAGCGGCCTGAGCATCCGCCAGCTTGGCCGCGGTGATGGCGCCACCGCAACGCAGGGGCACGCCCAGGCGCCGCGCCAGTTGTCCCACCGCGAGATAGCCGATGGCCGGCTCCGGCATACCGAAGGTCGGCGCACCGCTCAGCAGGGACATGGAGCTGAGGAAGTTGCCCAGGATCGCCGGCGCGCCGGGGCGCACCAGTTGAATCAGGCCGATGCCGGCCATGGCCTCCGCCATGGATTGAGCCACCGCCCCGGCCACCGTCACCGGCCCCATGGCGCCGCCCAGGATAAACGGCACCACCACCGTGCATTGGTTGGCTGCGGCGTAGGTGCGCAGCGCGGCGCTCATGGTGCCGTCGTACACCAGGGGTGAATTGACATTGATGTTGCCCAGGATCACGCAGTCCCGCTCGACCCTGTCCTCGCCAAAAACGATCCGCGCCAGGTCAATGGAATCGGCCGCCCGCTCCGGCGCGGTCACCGAGCCCATGAAGGCTTTGTCGGAGTAGCGGATATGGGCGTAGACCATGTCCAGATGGCGTTTGTTGACGGCAACGTCTACCGGCTCGCAGATGGTCCCGCCGGAATGGTGCAGCCAGGGCGTCTGGTAGGCCAGTTTCACGAAGTTCTCGAAGTCCTGCATGCTGGCGTAGCGGCGGCCCTGTTCCAGGTCTCGAACGAACGGCGAACCGTAGGCCGGCGAAAACACCGTGTGTGCGCCGCCGATGACCACCGAGCGCTCAGGATTGCGGGCATGCTGGACAAAGGATCCCGGCGTGCTGCTCTGAATCAGTTCCCGCAACATGCCGCGTTCGAAGCGCACCCGCACGCCGTCCACCCGGGCGCCGGCCTCACGCCAGAGGCGCAGTGCCTCCGGGTCATCCCGGAACTCGACGCCGATCTCGTCCAGCAGGATGTCGACATGGTCCTCGATGCGGCTCAGCCCTTCTTCTCCGAGCAGCTCATAGGTTGGGATGCGGCGGGTGATATAGGCCGGTGCTCCAGACCCCGATTCGTCCCCGGCGATGCGTTGGGCGCGGCGCGCCTGTCGTGCTCCACCGTCCCGTCCACGTCTGGTGCGCAGCAGTTCGTCCGCCATCCTGGGAACCCTCGACCGCCCTTATGGGCCGTCTTCAATTTGGCCTGGAATAGACCGAACGCCAAGCATAAGCTCAGTATGACTGGGGTTTGGAGGGATGCCGCTTTATGCAATGGCCAAAATCAGTTTATGAGTGAGCTGCGGAAACTGATCTCATCCCCGTCCGCTCTGATCGCATTCGAGGCCGCGGCAAGGCTGCAGAGTTTTACCCGTGCGGCCGAGGAACTGGAGTTGAGTCAGCCGGCGATCAGCCACAGCGTGCGCCAGTTGGAGCGCCGTCTTGGCGTTCGCCTGTTCGAACGGGGTGCCCGCAGCGTGTCTTTGACTCCTGAGGGTCAATGGTTTTACGCCAGCGTGGCCAAGGGGCTGGGCCACATCGTACAGGCCGCTCTGCACTTGAAGCGCACCCACGGTCTCAGCGCCCAGGTCACCATCTCGGTGTCCACCGCCTTCGCCTCTCAGTGGCTGCTGCCGCGTATTGCCCGGTTCAGGAACGAGCACCCGGACATCGATCTTCGCTTTCAGACTTCGGATCGCGACGTGGCACTGGTGGCCGAAGGGATCAGCATTGGCGTGCGCCAGGGCGCAGGGGAGTGGCCAAGCTATCACGCCTGGCGCTTTGCCGAAGAACAGGTGTACGCGGTATGCAGCCCGGCCTTCCTGGCCCGTAACGGGCCCTGGTCTGGTCCGGAGGACCTAATCCGGGAGCCTCTGATCCATCTTGAGGAGCCGCACCGTGACTGTGTGCAGTGGAGCGACTGGTTCAACCAGTTCGGTCTTGACTATGAGCCGCCGGCCCACGGTTTGCGTTTGAACGATTACGCCCTGGTGCTGCAGGCGGCGCTGGAGGGTGAGGGAATTGCCCTGGGCTGGAATCATCTGATCAATCATCGGGTGCGCGACGGTGCTCTGGTTATGGCGGTGGGTGGTCGCTATCGTTCCGGCAACGCGTTTTACATTGTGACGCCCAGAGCCTGGCCGCTCAGCGACGCGACCCGCACGCTGCGGGACTGGATGCTGCTGGAGTCGGCCACTGAGGATGGTGGGCTACCGCCGACCAGGCCAGACGGTCAAGCGAAGGCAAGGGCGTAACGAGTGTAGTGTCCCGTCCTATCAGTTCGCAGCGTTTCAGAGTGCCCAGATCCGCCGATGCAAGGCGCAGCTGCGGATGGGGATTCGGCCATCAGGGCGCATCTGCACCCTGGTGGACAGAAACGCGATTCGCATCATGAATCCAGATCTTTCATGGCACTTTTGGAAAGGTGCTCAAGAGGTGCGCGCAACGGCCCGTCAGGTCAGCCGCGATCGCCCGCGGGTGCTGCTTTTGGGGCGTCCAGGGCGCTGGAGGATGCCGCCGCGTTGAGTGTTTCCGGGTCCAATTCCCCAGACCCCACCGCCTCCACGATGACGCGTCTGGGCGCGAACTTGATGCCGGCGTCCTCGAATGCAAGCTGGATGCGGGTGAATGCCTCCCGCCGAACATAGAACTGCTGCCCGGGCACGGTGGTGAATTTGCACCGCAGTATCAGCGCTGAGTCATCCATGCGATTTACCCCCTGCGATTTCAGGGGTTCGAGCATCAACGGACCCAACTCCGGATCCTGCAGCATCTGCTGCCCCACCTTTTTGATCAGACGGCGGACTTGATCCAGATCCGTTTCGAATGGAACCCGGATCTCGAACTTCATGATCGCCCAGTCGCGACTGAAGTTGGTCACGTGTTGGATCTCACCATAGGGGACGGTATGCACCGGGCCGTTGTGGTGACGGAGTTGCAGAGACCGGATCGAGATGCGTTCCACCGCGCCGGTGACGCCAGCGATATCGATGTACTCACCCACGCGGAAGGCATCGTCCATCAAGAAGAAAACCCCGGAAATGATGTCCTTGACCAGGGTCTGAGCGCCGAATCCGACCGCCAGCCCTATCACGCCCGCGCCGGCCAGCAGCGGACCGATATTCACCCCCAGGGCCGAAAGAACGACCATCGCGGTGATGGTTGCCAGGGTGATCAGAAGAAACTTTCTCAACAACGGCATCAACGTGGTGATGCGGGAAGCGCCGGTGCCACCGCCTTCGTCGCCCAGGATGTCGTCCGCGTCCGGGTCCACTTCCTTGGGCATATAGGGCGCGGTAGCGCGCTTGGCGACTTCCCAGATCGCGACCGCGATGGTCAGGGCCAGCGCTATCTGCATCAGGGCCCCGGCCAGCCGCCCACCCAGTGCGGTATCCCAGAAGGCAGCCAGATCCGTGCCGCTCAACCCAGTTTGCTGGCTGATCCAGCCCAGGAGTGGGCTGGGCGTGCCCGATGCGTAGCCGGCCATCAGCAGCACAATTGAGCCGAATATCACCGCGGCGCCCAGCGCCCAGGTGATCGGTGTGACCAACCCCTCCCACCACGCGGAATGGTAGTTCGGTCTCGATGCGAGGCGGGTATTCGACAGGCGCCGCAATTGTCCCACCACCGCAAGCAGTATGGCGGCCAGCAAGACCACCGCCAGCAGCCAGGCCAGATGTGACAGGATTGCCCAGGCCAGATGTGGATATCCGCCAAGTCCGACCAACGCGCTGGAACCGGCGGCCAATCCCAGCAGCGCAACACTGGGTTCCAATAGGCCCGGCGGCGACGGCACGGCCGTTCTCAGCGCCCGCCGGCCTCGAACCGCCAGTATCGCCACCGTCAACAGCACCAGCATGGACAGGTATTGCAGAACCGACGCGGCCGATGGGGCCAGGCCCGGCAAGGCTGCCATCCAGCTCAAGATGATGGCCAGAACCAGAATCGGTGCCAGTGCCTGAATGGCGCGGGGTGCGCGAAAGGCCGTGCCCGGACCCTGGGCGCCGCCGCCCAGGAGCTGTCGCACGAAGTGCAAAGCGGGAAACACGGAGATCAAGAGCAGAAAACCATAGCCGCTGTCGGCGGGGAGCCGAAACAGCTTCATGATCAGGATCCATGCGCCTAGAGGCACCAGCCACCAGATCAGGTCCCGGCCTGCCGTCAGCAGTCGGGTGCCCGATCCCGGTGGTGCTGAACTCAGTAAATGATTGAACCCACGGATGGCCGCCGCCGCCGCCAACGCTAAAAACAGGGTGACGCAGAGCAGCCCGATCCAGGCGGAGAGTGTACCGCCGAGCAAGCGCCAGCCGATTCCGCGGACCGCCTCGGTGCTTTCGGACAGGGCCAGAGCGGGCATCACCGACAGCGCCAGGGCCGCGCGACGCCATGCCGACGAGTCCGTCGGCAGATTGACGCGGCTTTGCAGCCGATCGGCCAAGGCCAGCGTCAGTGCTGCGTCAAATTCGGCACTCATGCGGGTACGGATTTGGTCCAGCACCGCCAGTTCCCGGGCCTGAAAGCCAATCAATTGCCGAACATCGTCCTGAGATTCTGTTCCGTTCTCGCCCTCCGATAGCCGCTGCTGGTCGTCCAGCAGCTGGCGGTAGCTCTGCAGCTCGGCCTGTGCCCTTTCGATGCTGGTGGCAAGACTGTCCAGATCCGCCTTGCCGTCGCGTAACAGTTCTACCGGGAGCCCCGGTTCTTCCGTAAGTGCTTGCAGGGTTTCCACATGTCGCTGCATCTGCAGCCATTGAATGTCGCTGTTGCGCAGACTGGCCCGCAGAAATGCGTCTTCCGACTGGCGATCGAGTTGCCGTTTACGCGCCTCGGATTCCGGTCCGCTGACCTCCACAGCGGCCGCCGCATTGCTCAATCTCGCGCTGTCCCGCACCAGCATGGACGCGGTTTGCTCCAGCAGCTCACGCCGCGGATCGGATTGCGCCGCCGCATTCTGAATCAGCGTTCTGACCTCCATGCGGCTTTGCAGCAGCGCCAGTTTTTCCTGATTCAGTTCGAGCAGGCGAGTCGCGTCGTCGATGGCCGAGTTCAGCGTGGTCAGCAGTGAGCGATTGGCTTCGAGCAGCGCTTCCGCACTTTTCACGTTGCCGCCGGCCAGCACGGTCGCCTCCAGGCGTTCGATCATCACCCTGCGGTATTCGGCGCGTCCCTCGGCGGTGCGCAGACGGGCCGACAGGGAATCGACCTCCAATCGGGTGCGCCGAAGTTCTTCGAAAGTGACCGGGAACGCATCCGGGTTGCGTATGAGCCGGTCTAAGCTGGCGTCTTCTTCGGCCAGGCGTTTTTCCAGCCGCTCGCCCGCCTCGGACAACTCACTCGCCAGGCGCTGCACATCCCGGAGCGCCTGTCCCATGCCCTCGGTGGCAACCGGCACCTGCGCCATACAGATTCCGCAGGCCAGCAGGAGTAGGAGGGTGATGGTGGAACGCACCGGACACTTGACCCTGGTCACTGGTTTGGGTCGTCGGCATCGGTGGTTTCCAGCAGGACCGCCCGCAGATGGCGTTGCTGCAGTTGACGGAGTTCCCCGTCGGTACGCATGGCCCGAAGCGCCTCATCGATACGCTGAAGCAACTCGGCGTCGTCGGGACGAACAGCCACGCCGATGCCTTCCCCAAACCAACGTACATCTCGAAATGTCGGCCCGACGAAGGTGTAGGGCGCGCCTACGGGGCGCGACAGAAACCCCTCCCATAGCACCACCGACTCGCCCAACACCGCGTCCAGGCGCCCCAGCACCAGATCGGCCAGGGCCTCGTCCTGGGTCTTGTAGCGATGCACGCGGGTGCTGGCCGGCGCCGTGTCGCTCAGATAGTCGTCCGAGGTTGTCAGGCGCTTGACCCCCACGTCCAGACCGTCAAGCGTATCCACCGACAGCTGAGCGCCCGTTGACCGCAGCGCGACCAGTTGCGCAGGACTTTGAAAATACGGTTCGGAAAAGGCCACCCGCTCGCGTCGCTTGTCGGTGATGGAAACAAAGGCCGCGGCGAAGTCGAGCTGCCCGGACTCGATCATGGGAAGGACATCGGCAAATTCGGTTTCGGCCAGTTCACAGGCCTGATTGAGTCTTGCGCACAATGCACGGCTCAAATCCACATCGAAGCCGGCCACGTCACCGTTGTCATCCACATAGCCGAACGGTGGGGCGGCGGATTGAACCCCGACGGCGAGTGACCGGGAGTCCTTTTGCGCCAGAGCCTGCTGGCCCAGCGGCAGTCCCAGTCCGAGAAGTACAAACAGGCCCAGCAGGTTGTGACCTGGAATCTTTGTCATAGATGCCATGCGGTTAAAATCGTGGCGGTTAATGCCGGTCTGTTTTCGAGCACCGTAGCCGACAACAGATTACGAATTCAACGGCCTTCCCTGGCCCGACAGCAGTGTTCGATTGCTTCAGTCCAGTAGATCCTGCGGAATATTTCCACCGTTTTCGGCGATCTTTCTCAATACCGTTTTGTGCAGCCACATGTTCATCTGCGCTGAGTCGCCCATCAGTTCGGCGGGGCAGTCGAGTTCCGCCGCCAACTCCTTGCGCACACCATAACTGCTCTCAAGGCCGAGTAGCTTGAGCAGGTCGACGATGGAAGTCTTCCAGTTGAGTTTCTGGGGATTTGCCTCCGCCATCGCCTCCAGCTTCGCCATCACGTCCACCACCGGAATGGCGACCGGGGGCGGAGGTGTCGCCGGGGCGTCTGGGGCCGAGGCGTCCCCCGGCGCTTGAGCGGCCGGTGGTGCGGCTGTCGCCGGCGCCGTGTCGGTGTCCTTGGTCTCCTCTGCTTCGGCGTCCCCTATGCCCAGCGTGCTCAAAATCTTATTGAAAAATCCCATGCTCTCTTCCCATATTGTGTTTACAGCGCCAAATAGGTGGCGACCACGGTAGTCTAGGACATCGCCGCAGGTGCAAGAGATTTTTTTGTGGCCGTGTAATGACCACACACGAATATTCGCTTACTCTTGGCATCGGCACCATAGCTAACCAGTTTATACGGAACAGCCTACTACCGGGTCTGCCCGCCCGGACGGGGAACGGCTTACAGATGAAGGAGATTTTCGAGCAGCTGTCGGCGGCGCCGCTTGCGATCCTGTTCCCGGCTCTGTTCGTGGGCGTGACCTGGTTGGGTATCCTGCTGGTGCGCCCCTTTCTGCGATTGATGCTGGGCGGACAGCGCGGCCTGAACGACCTGGTGAGCCATGCCAGCGCCGGCTTCAGCCTGCTCTACGGATTGCTGCTCGGCCTGCTGTCGGTCGCCGCTTTTGACAACAACGCGCGCATCGAATCGGCCGTTCAACGGGAGTCGGCCTCGGTCGCGCTGTTGTACCGTGGATTTTCCAACTATCAAGAACCACTCCGGTCCGAACTCCGCTATCTGATGCGTGATTACACGGCCTATGTGTTGAACCGGGACTGGCCGGCTCACCAACAGGGTCTTATTCCCACCGGCGGCGACAATCGGCTCGCGGTCATACGTCAATCCATGCTCCAGTTCGAGCCCAAGAATGCATCGGAAGGCATCATGCAGGAGCAGGGGCTAACCCACTTCGACAGCCTGCTGGGCGCCCGGGTCGATCGTCTTGCGGGTGTCAATCTCAAAATACCGGGCGTGTTCTGGTATGTGGTCATAATCGGCGCCATGATCCAGATCATCCTGATCTGGATGCTCGAGATGCGGTTGTTTACCCAGATGCTGTTAAGCGGTCTGGTGGCGTTTTTTCTTGGCGTGATGATTTTTCTGATTTATGCATTGGACGAGCCTCTGCAGGGCGCGGTCCTGGTATCCCCAACCGCCTATGAGCTGGTGTATGGCACCCTCATGGAACTGGACGATGTTCCATGAGCACGCCAGCAGCCCGAGACCCCATGGTCGCGCTGTTGCTGCTGGGTGTGGCGGCTCTTGCCGGCCCCTTAAGCGCCTGGTCGGCCACCACGCCGGAGCGGTTTTTTACGATCGGCACCGGACAGGTCGGGGGGACCTACTATCCTCTGGGGCGTGCGATTTGCGATTTGGTCAACCGCGAGCGCGAAGTACACGGCTATCGCTGTTCGGTGGATCCTACCCAGGGCTCGGTGGAGAATGTAACGGCGATGCGCAAGGGCGAGTCTGACTTCGCCATCCTCCAGGCCGATGTGCACTACCAGACCTTCGAAGGAACAGGCCGCTGGGCGGGTCAGCCCCAGCCGGAGCTGCGCTCGGTGTTGTCGCTTTATCCGGAACTGGCGACCATCCTCAGCCCGCCCGGGGCGATCACGGAAACCGACGATTTGCTTGGCGTCCGGGTGAATGTGGGCCAGGCCGCATCCGGTGGTCGGGCGACCTGGGATCTCGTAATGGAAGCCCTGGGGAAGGAGCAGAATGCGGTGGTGAGTCAGTTCCGTCCGCAGGATGCCAATGCAATGCTGTGCGCCGGTGAAATCGATGCCAGTGTGCTGATGGTCGGCCACCCGTCGGGGGTGGTCGCGAACGGACTGGCGCAGTGTCAGCTGGATTTCTTCCCCATCAGTGTTCAGGGCATCGATCGCATCCTTGCCGAGCGCCCGTATTACCAGCGCGGTGTGATTTCCGGCGAGGACTACGGGCTTGACGGGTTCGTGCCCACCTTCGGTGTCAGCGCAACATTGGTGACCACCGCCGATACCGACGAGGATCTGGTGGATCTGGTGAGCGGGATGGTGCTCGACCATTTTGACGAGATTCAGGAACTGGTGCCGACGCTGCGCGGGGTTGAGGTGCGCGACATGGCGGAAGGGGGCTTGACGGCGCCGTTGCACCCGGCGGCCAGGCGAGCCCTTCAGGAACGTGGCCTGCTGGAATAACGTGGAACGGGAGAGCAGTTAAACCATGGCCGAGTTCCAGGTGGTTGAAACCGAGGGCCTGCGTTACGTCCGGGTTGACATTCAGGATGAGGAAGTACGCGCTGAGTCCGGTGCCCTGTCTTATCTCAGGGGCAAGATTGAAGTGAGCACGCCGGTGCCCACAGTTGGGCGTGCGTTGGCGGCGACGCTGTCGGACGAGCCTTGGATTCGCCCGCGGTTTCGCGGTGACGGAGAGATCTACCTGGAACCTTCCCTAGGCGGTTACCACGTTTTCGATGTAGAGGATGACGACTGGATTCTTGAGAACGGCGCCTATTGGGCCTCAGAAGGTACAGTCGATCTGGGGTTGCACCGCGAGGCGGTGATCACGTCTTTGTTCGCCGGCGAGGGGTTTATCGACTACCAGACCATGGTCCACGGGCGGGGCAAGGTGGTGCTGAATTCCATTGGGCCGGTGGAAGAGGTGCGTCTTAACGGCGATGAGATCGCAGTGGAGGGAAAGCTGGTCATCGCCCGCACCACCGGCTTAGAGTAC
>Ga0316187_10000584_pt1 | contig 29242 bp, 32 predicted proteins | sample CroRivburrow1_MG_FD_204927 | JGI IMG/M metagenome (GOLD analysis project Ga0316187, IMG submission 204927) | Coastal sediment microbial communities from Maine, United States - Cross River worm burrow 1 | ecosystem: Environmental > Aquatic > Marine > Coastal > Sediment | place: USA: Maine... | reverse complement strand
GTTGCGCGCGAGTTCCGGTTTGGCCAGGAAGCTGATACCGCAATCGCCGAGCGAATGACTGAAACCGCGAATATTGAGGCTCGAAGGAATAGGGCTGTCGGCTAATACCATATCGATTCGATGCAGGGCCAGTTCCGCGAGTAAACTTTCGAGGCTGTTTTCCTTACAGATGATGCGAACCGTATCCTGCAGTTGCAGCGCTGGCGCCAGTAGACGGTAGGCGATAGTTTTTGGCACTACGTCGGCAATGCCGACCTTGAACACCAGCGGCCTGCCAGAAGGCAGATTACGCACCGTATCCTCAAGTTCCCCACCCAGCGAAAAGATTTCATCGGCATAACTCAATACCAGTCGGCCCGTCTCGGTCAGCTCAAGGTTGCGTCCCACCTTGTTGAACAGCGCCTCTCCCAGGCTTTCTTCCAACAGGCTGATCTGGCCGCTGATAGTCTGTGGGGTTAGATGCAAGTGCTCACTCGCCCTGGCAACGCCACCCTGTTTGGCCACCGCCCAGAAATAATGCAGGTGCTTGTAATTGATCATGCGCTGAGGTTGTTCGTAAAGTTCGATCTATTGTACAAGTTACTTCGAATATTTTTGACTTATTGTGTGATATTGGTACCGGGATATCTGCCAGTATCAACGGCTATCCAGCGAGCCTGTCCGCTAAATGCTCAAGGGGTCATAAGAAATAAACCAGCAGGTAGGCAGTCAACAATACCGCAATCCACAGGGTTGTGGTGCCGATTGGCCAGGTTCTGGCAAACAGTCCACGCGATGCCTCGCTTTTGCCCACGCCCAAATAACGTCGTCCGACGGCCGCAAGCTGGGTCAGCTTTTTGAGTGATGCATCTTCGAGCATACCGCCTGCAGACCCTAGAGCGTTATAAAGTGCAGATCCAATACGCAGGGCGAATACCCGCCATAGCCAGTCCATGTCCAGGCTGATGGTGAGCGTTCGCTTCATCATCGGCAGCAGCAGGAAAAATGCGAGGCCCGAAAACAGAAGCAATTGCAGGTAGAAAACAACTTTCCCGGCGGTATAGGGGATGTAGTCGACCGGGTAAGGCAGAAACTGATAGAGGGTCTCCGGAAAAATGCCGAGCCAAAGGCAGATAGCGGCAAAAATAACCATGGCGACACCCATGTTCCAGGGCGCGTCTTTGGGACGCAGCCCCGAGTCTTTCTGGAAGAATACAAACCAGGGGAATTTGATTCCGGCGTGCAGAAATACGCCCGCCGAGGCGGCGGCAAGCAGGAAGTAAACGGTAACCAGGCCCCCGTCAGCGGCTGCCTGCGAAATCATGGTCTTGGTGGTGAAGCCCGAAGTCAGCGGGAAGCTGGATATGGATAAGGCCCCGATAATGCCGCAGACGGTAGTCAGTGGCATGGTTCGGAACAAGCCGCCGAGATCCGTGCATTTGCGCTTGCCGGTACGATACACCACGACGCCGGCGCTCATGAACAGCAATGCCTTGTAGACGATATGGGCGAAAGCATGCGCGGCTGCACCATTGAGCGCCAGCTGTGAACCAATGCCGATGGCGCACACCATGAAGCCGACCTGGTTGACGATGGAATAGGCGAGAATGCGCCGTGCATCGTTTTCCAACAAGGCATAAATGATGCCGTACATGATCATGTAAATACCGATCCAGATCAGTACCGGTTCCCCGGGAAACAGCAGAATCAGCGCAAGTACCGCTGTCTTGGTGGTGAATGCGGACAGGAATACCGAACCTGTCGGGCTGGACTCGGGATAAGCGTCGGCCAGCCAGGCGGACAGTGGCGGCGCGGCAGCGTTGATCAAAATGCCGATCAGAATCATCCAGGTATCAAAATTGGTGGCGAGCATCGGCTGTATATCCAGCGAGCCGGTGTGCACGTATACGCCTTCTATGCCCACCTTGAGAATGACACCACCGAGCAAATGCATGATCGCATAACGGATACCTGCCGCCCGGGCACCTGGCGTCCCACCGCACCAGACGATAATAGTAGAGAACAGTGCCATCAATTCCCAGAACAGGAAAAGTGTGATCAGGTCGCCGGCAAAACAGACGCCAATGGCGCCGGCGGCATAAGCGTAACCCGCAGCGAGTTCATACCAGCGTGCCTGGCGGAACGCGTAGAGGCCACCGACGAAGGCCATCAGGGCAAAGATGGTTGCGAACAGGCGTCGCAGCGCACTGCCTTCGAGCGGTTCAATCTGGTAGCCAAGAAAGGGCAGGGACAGGGAGACACCATCTGGAACCTGCCAGACAGCCCATAAAGTAACCAGAGGCGTGAGCAGCACTGCCGCCGAACGCCAGTGACCACGTAGCGGTCCCACCAACAGGGCGCCGGCCAGCAGGATCAGTGCGGGAGGTAACAGGTCAATCATCTTCCTGATCTCCCCGGTAATAGTTCTCGTCGCGCTTCAGAAAAAAACCGAGACCCTTGGCGATCAACACCATCAACAGGCAGGCCAGGAAGCCAAAAGCGGCACCGAAACCGTACCAGGCGTCGATGACAAAGTAGCCTTTCACCTTGATCACGAAATGCGCGGCCACGGTCAGCGCCAGCACTATCCAGAGGATTCGCCACAACAGTCGTATCGTCGCCGGGCGCACCAACCAGGTATCATCGTCAGGATGCTGGCTCACGACGATGGCCCTCCGAAAATTTGTGCTTCGAGCGCGATCACTGGTCCATTGAACAGGAAGAACAGGATGGTGAGCGCGGCAGTGGTGGTCAGCGCAATGATGATCGGGAGTGGTGCTTCACCATGATGCGCGCCGGCACCTTCGGTTTCACGACCAAACCAGGCGATGAACACGATCGGCAGAAAATAAGCAGCGTTCAGCACGGTGCTGGTAATGATGGTAAAAATTGCGACGTAGTTGTCTGCCTGGAAGGCACCGGCGAGGATAAACCACTTGGAGACAAAGCCCCCCGTTGGCGGTACGCCGATCATGCTGAGTGCGCCTATGGTAAAGGCCGTCATGGTCCACGGCATACGCCGCCCGATTCCGGACAGTTGACCGATTTCGGTCTTTTTCGATGCGGTATAAATGGCGCCCGCGGCGAAGAACAGGGTAATCTTGCCGAAAGCATGGGCAACCATGTGTATCGATGCACCGATTTCAGCCAGCGGCTTCAATATCGCCGCGGCCATGATTACATAGGAAAGCTGGGCCACCGTCGAATAGGCGAGCAGTCGTTTCAGATTTTGCTGGCGCAGCGCCACCAGGCTCGCGACGATGATGGTGAAGGCAGCGGCATACAGTAGCCAGCCACTGCTCGGCGTGGAAAACAGGTGTTCGATGCCAAATATGTAAACGATGACTTTGGTGACGCTGAAAACCCCTGCCTTGACAACCGCGACGGCATGCAGCAGCGCACTGACCGGTGTCGGAGCAACCATCGCCGCGGGTAGCCAGCGATGTACCGGCATGACGGCGGCTTTACCGATACCGAACACAAACAGTCCCAGCAACAATCCGAGTGCGGGTCCTTCTACGTGTCCGGCGAGGATGCCGCCGGGCGTGAAGTTACCGTTGCCGGCGACCACGTAGGTCCAGATTATGGCGGGGAGCAGCAGTCCGATTGACGTGGTCAGCAGGATACCGAGATACACGCGCGCCGAACGCAGGGTCTTCTCATCACCCTTGTGGGAGACCAGCGGGTAGGTGAGTAGCGTCAAAGCCTCGTAAAACAGGAATAGCGTGAACAGGTTGGCGGCGAACGCTATACCGATTGTCGCCGCCAGCGAAAACGCGAAAAACACGTAAAAACGTGTTTGCTTCTTTTCCTTGTTGCCGCGCATATAACCGATCGAATAAATGGAATTGACGATCCACAGGCCGGAGGCCAATGCGGCAAACAGCATGCCCAGTGGCTCGATTGCAAAGCCGATGTCTATTCCGGGTATGACTTCGAAAAGGGTTACCTGTGGTCGTTCTCCGGCCATGATGGCTGGCAGCAAACTCCACACATTCCAGGCGAGGGCGAGGGCGGTAACGAGCGTCATGGTTTCGCGCAGGTTGTCACTGACACGCGATGCCAGCAGGATGGCAAGCGCACCCGCCAGCGGTATCGCCAGGCTCGCCAGAATGGTCATCTCGGGACTCAACGCATGTGCCCCATCAGGAGCCGCGCCGCGCTATCGGCAAGTTCCACCGGCAAGCCTGCGGATAAACCGAAATAGAAGTTGAGCGCAACCGCGGTCCAGGTCGCCAGCAACAGCAGCAAAGGTGCTTCGCTGACAACCGCTTGTTCGGCGGCAGGCTGGAAATAAGCGGTTTCCACAATCCGCCAGATATAAACTACCGCCATCAGCGAACTGATGATGATGATGGCAATCAGTGCCGTTCCCCAGGGGCCAGAGTCAAGCGCAGCCGTTATCAGGTACCACTTGCTGATAAATCCGGCGGTTCCCGGGACACCGATCAAGCTGAGTCCGGCAAGCACGAAGGCCGCCATGGTCCACGGCATCTGCTTTGCAATGCCGGCGATGTTTTCGATACGCAGGTGGCGCAGACTCATGCCGAGGCAGGCCAGTACCAGGAACAGGGCACCCTTGGCTAATGCGTGGTTGAACATGTGCAGCAGGCTGGCGGTGATGCCCGCCACGCTGACGAGGCTGGCGCCGAGCGTGATGTAGCCGATCTGGGCGACCGATGACCAGGCCAGCAGGCGTTTCAGGTTCGGTTCGAACATCGCCACGGTAGATGCGACCAGTATGGCCAGCAGCGACAGTGGCATGAGGAAATAGGAGAACTGAAAATCATGCCCGCTGAGGTTTTGCTGGAATACAAAAAAATCAATGCGCAACAGGATGTAGAGCGATACCTTGGTAGCGCAGGCGGCGAGGAAGACCGTTACCATGTTCGGTGCGTAGGTGTAGGCATTCGGCAGCCAGACGTGTAACGGAAATACCGCAGCTTTCAACGCCAGCCCAACCGTGATGAACCCGGCGGCGACGAGAATCGGCCTCTGGTCTGCAACCTCGTGAATCCTGAGTTCCATGTCAGCGATGTTAAGGGTTCCTGTCATCAGGTAGATGAGGCCGACGCCGATCAGATAGAAGGTTGCCCCGATGGTCCCCATGATCAGATACTTGAACACGGCTGGCAGTGCGCGCCGGTTCGGCCCGGCTGAAATCAGAACGTAACTGGCGAGTGCCGAGATTTCCATGAAAACGAAGATATTGAAAGCATCGGCTGTCACCAGGATGCCGTTGAGACCGGCCAGTGCGAGTAACCATGCGGCATAGAACAGAGGTTGTCGCGAGCTTTCGATATCACGATCGAGGCTAGCGGTTGCGCCGACCAGCGCGAGGCTGGAGGCGCCATTTACGATCAGTAACAGCAGCGCGCTAAAGGCATCGACCCTGAGTTCGATGCCCCATGGCGCAGGCCATGATCCCATCAGGTAACGGATATAGTCGCCGTGCAGCACGTCGATGCACAGCGAGACCGCGATTGCCAGTGCGCAGAAGCTCGCAAGCAAAGTTGCTGCCCAGCACAGGCGGCGCTCCTTCACCAGGATCACCAGAGGCGCGGTTAACATCGGCACGATAACCTGTAGTGCCGGTAAATGTGCCTGCAGCGCACTCACTGCCGATCGATCTCCTGGATTTCATTTTCCTCGATGGTGCCGTATTCCTCCTTGATGCGCACGACGATACCGAGGCCGAGTGCCAATGTTGATATACCGACCACGATCGCGGTAAGGATTAAAACCTGGGGCAGCGGGTTTGAGTAGAGCGGCTCGGTTGCGCTGTCTGTAAAAATGGGCGCGGTGCCGCCTTCGACCTTGCCCATGGAGATATAGAGCAGGAACACTGCAGCCTGAAACAGCGACAGGCCGATGAGTTTCTTGATCAGGTTAAGCTTGGCGATGACGGCATAGAAACCGATCATCAGTAATGCCGCGAAGACCCAGTAATGATAGAGCTCGAGCAACGCCATCAAAATTTGTCTCGTGCTGCGAAAGCGTGAAAGATACTGAGCAGCACGCCAGTCACGGTAATACCGACACCGGCCTCAATCAGCAGTATTCCAATATGTTGACCTGCCACAGGATTATCCGACAAAACCGAGTAGTCGAGAAAGTTGCCGCCAAGCAGGATGCCGGCCAGGCCAACGGCGCTGTAGAGTAATGCGCCACCGGCAATCATGCCGATAAGCCAGCTCTGGGGGATGGCTTCCAGGGCGCGCTTTTCTCCTTCCAGCAAGGCGTAAAGAATGATCGCTGCCGCAAATATTGCGCCAGCCTGAAAGCCGCCACCGGGACCGTAGTCGCCGTGAAACTGTACGTAAAGCGCAAACAGGATGATGAACGGGGCCAACAGTCGACCAACCACGCGCGGTACCAGGTAGTGGCGCAATCCTTCACTGTGAATGTCGGTCTTTTGTCGCGGTTTGCCGCTCGGCGCGCTGAGCAGAAACAGCACACCGATACCGGCGGTGAACACCACGAAAACTTCACCCAGGGTGTCATACCCACGAAAGCTGCCCAGGACCGCGGTGACGACGTTTGGAATATCGATCGCGTCGCGCGTGGTCTCCAGGTACCAGGGGGCGATGTGCTGATGGATGGGGGCGTCTGGATCACCAAAAGCCGGCTTGTCGAAGGTGGCATAGATGATCGCGAGCATCGTGGTGGTAACGACAATCAACGCGATGAAGCGGTTGCTGGAAGGCGCTTTCTCCTTGTCGGTTGTCATGGCCAGGGCACTGAGGAACAGCACGGTCGAGATACCTGCACCGACTGCCGCTTCGGTCAGGGCGACGTCGGCCGCGTCCAGCAGGAAAAAATTGGCGGCCAGCAACAAACTGAAAATACCGCTCAACATAACAGCCGCAAACAGATCGCGTATGCGCACGATCGCTATTGCCGTGATGACCAGCATGGTCAGCAGGAAAAAACTGAATATTAATGTCACTGGCTTTCGTCCTCAGTCAGTGCCTGGGCATATTCTGGACGGTTACCCGCCAGTAATGAGGCGCTCGCCAGCGCGTTCGATGCCGTGGGTCCGGTGAGTAGCAGAAACAGCAGAATAGCCACGAGCTTGACGCTGGCCAGGGTGAGTCCAGCCTGCAAAATGATCCCGCCAATAATCAGCGCCGGACCGATAGTATCGGTTACGCTGGCGGCGTGCATGCGAGTGTACAGGTCCGGCATGCGCAGTGCCCCGAGCCCGCCGATAAAGACGAAGGCACCTCCCGCCGACAGCAGTCCCCAACTCACTATATCGAGGATGAAAGCCAGACTCACGATTCTGCCTCGTTTTCTTCCTGATGACGAGCGGCACGATCCTGGAAGAATTCGAGTACCGCCAGCACCCCGATGAAATTAATCAGGGCATAAATGAGCGCGAGATCGAGGAAGTCGGGTCGTCCGAGGATAAACGCTATAACCGACAGCAGCAGTACCGTCTTGGTGCCGAACATATTCATCGCCAGCACCCGGTCATAGACGCTGGGTCCGATGATGGCGCGTGCCAGGGCTAGTCCCATAGTAATGATTAATGCAATAGTGACCGCGTAATACACGCTAGCCGTCCCGCAATGCGTCGACGCGGCGGTCCATCTCGCCGGAAAGCAGATCCTGGGCGCCAGCCTCGGTGAGTGTATGCACTTTGATGATGCCTTCGTGCAGGTCGAGCGCCAGGGTGCCGGGAGTCAGCGTAATTGAGTTCGCCAATATGACCTGATCTACCAGGTGCCCGGATGTGGACTTGATATCGATGGTGCGCGGGCTGATCGGCAGCGACGGGTCGAGAACCACGCGCGCAACCTGCAGGCTGGAGCGGTATATTTCGCGCGCGAGCCAGGCCCAGTAACCCAGTAGTTTCATGCTGAAGCGCAGAGCGAAGAACTCATTGTCGAAATAACCCATACGCCTTACCAGTAAAAAAGTCAGGGTGCAGGAAAACAGACCCAGCCCCAGCAGCAGGGGCTTGAACAGGCCTGACCAGAGCAACCAGGCGATGACGAGCATTACGAGTAGCGTCGCCATGCGTGCATGCGGGGAATGGAAACGATCCGGCTTCATGCCGCGAGCGCCTGGCTGTGATGATTAGCAATCAAAATCAGTCTTCCCTGGCACAGGGATACTGTTCACGCAGTGTTTTGTAGACCACATTACGCGCCAGCAACGTGTCGGATTTCGGCGGGTTTTGTTCCAGACTGGAGGCGACCTTGGCGACAACCTCGGCCAGGGGTGAGGGCTCACCAAGGCAGAATTCGGCAAAATAGGAACCCCCGTAGCTTGCCAGGCGCTGACCCAGCCGAATGCGTGTCGCGCGTTCGCTGAAGGTTTCTTCCTTGTGGTATTCCTCGGCGACGTTCAGGGTGACGCGCTCATCGGTTGCGATTGCGCCATCGATAAACCCCTGTATATAGCGGATGCAGAAGATGCCATCGACACCTTCGGGCGATGCGCCCAGGTGTTTGCAGTGCGAGGCGAGTTCAATGGCAGACAATGGTTCTACGGCCATGGCCTCATGCTGAGGGGTAAGTAACAGGGCAAGCGAAACCAGCCCGGTCGCAATGACGTTTTTCATTAGATGCCTCGTTATATTGTTTATAGTTATATAGGTTATATCATTTGTACGCGAAATAAATGCCTTTGGATCATCCATGCCGGGGAACCGCGAAAATGCCGCAGGTTACCTGGCGATACACTTACTGGCTGATATCAGGGCACGCCTCACCCGGGTTGCAGGATATACCTGAAGTGGATTCTAGCGTAGGTTGAGCAAGCACTTACCGCATTGATTGTCGGGAAATACTACTTGAGTCAACAGGGAATTCAATAGTAAATAGGTAATTCAACGAGGCCGAACAGATGAACGGGGAATTTTCAACCCTGCGCCTGGGGGCCTGGATTCACAATAGGGTGCCCGCCAGGCAACCCGCGTAAGGCCGCCTCTAGATCAGTCCAGTGCGACCCCGCCGTATTCGATACCGGTGAGGTACGCCATTTCACGGTCCCAGGTAGTTAAATCGTCGATACAGAACTTGCCCAGATGGTCGTGACCACAGGCGCGCGCCATCACCTGCATCAGCTCGGTCGACGCGCGCAGGAAGTTGTTGAGTTGCTCGGCGCCCTGGTCGATCTTTAGCCGGGCCCGTAGTTCCGGTTTCTGCGTGGCAATACCGACTGGGCAATTGTTGGTGTGGCAGGCGCGCATGCCGAGACAGCCGATGGACTGCAGCGCGGAGTTGGAAATGGCGATCGCATCGGCGCCAAGCGCCAGTGCCTTGATGAAGTCGGCCGGCAGGCGCAGGCCACCGGTAATAACCAGGCTCACATCATCGCGACCTTTTTTATCGAGATAGCGCCGAGCGCGCGCCAGTGCCGGGATCGTTGGCACCGAGATATTGTCGCGAAATATCAAGGGTGCCGCCCCGGTGCCCCCACCGCGCCCATCCAGAATGATGTAATCGACACCGATCTGCAACGCCGCTTCGATATCGCGTTCGATGTGTTGTGCCGACAGTTTCACACCGATGGGAATACCGTCCGTTGCCTCGCGTACTTCAGCGGCAAAACGGCGATAGTCATCGAGGTTGTCCCAATCCGGGAAACGTGCGGGTGAAATTGCTGCTTCACCGGGCTTCAGCCCACGCACCTCGGCTATCCTGCCCTGTACCTTGTTACCGGGCAAGTGGCCTCCGGTGCCGGTTTTGGCGCCCTGACCGCACTTGAAGTGAAAGGCCTGGCAGCGTTGTACCTTGTCCATCGAATAACCGAAACGTGCCGAGGCGAGTTCATAGAGATAGCGGCTATTAGCTGATTGTTCATCGCCTAGCATGCCGCCTTCTCCCGAGCAAATTCCAGTGCCAGCAAGTTCAGCCCCTCGGGCTAGCGCGATCTTGGCTTCCTCCGAGAGCGCACCGAAGCTCATGTCAGAGACAAACAGAGGTCGATCCAGTTGCAGGGGCTTTCTGGCGTTTGGCCCGATAATCACCTCGCTGCGGACCGGGTCTTCATCGAGTGCCGGCAGCTTATGCAACTGAGCGGTCAATAACTGGATTTTCTCCCACCTGGGTAACTCGTCACGCGACACACCCATTGCGCTAACACGCCCATGATGGCCGACTTTGGACAGGCCATGCTCGGCCAGATGCTGGATATACTGGGTGTGTGGTTCCTCAGCAGCGCCGTGAATATCCTTGTACAGACCCTGGTAGGCATCGCGATTGTAGGGTTGTGGATGTGCTTTTTCCCAGGCCCTGATTTCATCCTCGTCGACCAGTACCTGGTCGCCCACCAGCCAGCATTCGAAACGATCCAGGCGCTCGGAAATATTGTAGGCGCTGATCCCGGATTTATAGTTGTAGTCCCAGTTATGCAGGCCGCAGATTAAATTATTGCCACGGATATGACCGTCCGCCATCAGTGCGCCGCGATGGGCGCAGCGCCCGTACAGCACTGAAACACCTTCCTCATCCTTCCAGCGCACCACGACCAGGTCTACGCCCGCCAGCAGTGCATAAGTTGGATCAAGCGGCTTCAGCTCTGAATAGTTGGCGATGGAAACTTTCTTCATGTTTAACTCGCGTTGGCTGGAAACAAGGGGGCAAGAATAGCATCGGATCCTGTCGCCAGGCCAATAGCAGGCTGGCGTCGACTGGACCTCGAATCTGCCACGGTTTATGCTGCGCCGTTGCAGCTGCATGAATCGAGGCGTCGAAAGCCGACGCAATTTTTTAACCGTCTGCTGTTCCGTAAGCGCATCAGATACCAACCGGAGAAATTGTGAGTCGTGATGAACAAGCGAGTTGGTTGCCTGAACGCCTGACGACAGCATCGGGTGAAAACCGTCGCGTTGGTGTTGAAATCGAGTTCGCCGGCGTCGAACCGGGGGTCATAGCGGGCCTGATCGTGGAATTGTATGGTGGCAGCTGCGTTGAGAAAACCCGCTTCGAAATCGACGTGATCGATACTCGCTTTGGCGATTTCAAACTCGAGCTGGATTCAGCTTACCTGAAGCAACTGGCCGCTCAGGAAGCCGCGAAGCTGGCGCCACCGAGCCAGCTCGGCAGCATCACCGCCGATCTGCTGGCGCGCGCCTCGGCGCTGTTGGTGCCCTGGGAAATCGTGGCACCACCGATCGCCTTCGCCGAGGTGCAGGACCTGTGCGAACTGGTCGCCCGTCTGCGTCAGCGGGGCGCGCTCGGTACCCGGCACGCGCTGCAGTTCGCCTTTGGTGTCCATCTCAATCCTGAATTACCGGATCTCGAACACGGCACTATCGTCAATTACCTGCGCGCCTATTTTTGCCTGTATGACTGGATAGTGGCGCGCGAGAAAATCGACCCGATGCGCAAGCTGACGCCTTACATCGACCACTTCGGCAAGCCTTACATCCGGAGGGTGATCGACTGGAATTACCGACCCTCGCAGCAGCGCTTGATCGACGATTACCTGGAGTACAATCCGACGCGGAATCGCAGTCTTGACATGTTGCCGTTGTTCACGCAACTCGACGAAGCCCGCGTCAGGGCCGTTGTCGACGATGATCGCATCAACGCGCGCCCCACCTTTCACTATCGGCTGCCGAACTGCGATATCGATAATCCGGGCTGGAATCTCGATTATCCGTGGCAGTTGTGGCTGGAAGTCGAAAAACTGAGTAACGACGAATCGCGCCTGCGGGAATTTTGCGCCGCCTACCGCATTGTTATCGACAGCCTGATTCCACCGCTTGGCAGGAACAGCTGGCTGCAACAAAGTGCAGCATTACTCGAGGGTTAGCGCGTAAATGACGCACTCGAATAGCAGGCCACTGGTGATCGTTACCGGGCCTCATAAGAAATTGCGCTTCGGCTGGTGGGCGAGTCGATTCATGTTATGGACCTGCGGCCTGCGCGCCCATTACGTGACCCCGGCCAGTCCGCGCTATCCGCCGGGTGTCGTCGGGGTGGTTATCAGCGGCGGCGACGACATTCAGCCAAGGCACTACGGAGTGATCGGGGACGCGGGCGCCAACTACGACCCCGAGCGTGACGCGCTGGAACTGGAAATATTCAAAGCGGCGTTTGCCGGGCAGTTGCCAGTGCTGGGCATTTGCCGCGGTGCGCAACTGATGAATATTGCCCGCGGCGGTAACCTGAATCAGGATTTGCGGCCACTGCGGGAGCATACCCCGAATAAGAACACGATATTCAGGATCAAGGAAGCTGTCCTCGAGCCGGCGTCGAAATTACTGGGTATCGTCGGCCCCTCGCCGCTGTGGGTAAACAGTCTGCATAACCAGGCGATCGACGAGATCGCGGCGCCGTTCCGGCTCGCCGCGCGTGACCGAGACGGGTTTGTGCAGGCCATCGAGCATCCCGGGCATGAATTCATGATCGGCGTGCAATGGCACCCCGAGTACCTGCCCTACGCAAAGCAACACCGCAAGTTGTTCGCGGCTTTTGCGTGTGCCGTCAAATCCTCCACCAAAACCCTGCCGGTGACCGACAGCGGATCTTTGCCTTGAGTTATACGATCCTGTTCCTGAGCGCATTCGGCGCCGCGACAATACTGCCTTTTTACTCGGAGATTGCTTTCATCAGCATGCTCGAGCAGGGTTTTGCGCCTTTCGCAGTGTGGCTGGTGGCTACCACTGGCAACAGTCTGGGCGCGGCCGTCAACTGGGTGCTGGGTCGGTTTTTAACCCGTTTCGAAGCGCGCCGCTGGTTTCCTTTCAAGCCCGAGTCGCTGCATCGCAGCCAGGCATGGTTTCAGAAATACGGCGTCTGGAGCCTGTTGTTTGCGTGGTTACCTATCGGTGGTGATGCGTTGACTTTTATTGCCGGGGTCATGCGTGTCAGGTTCGAATTGTTCCTTGTGCTCACCGCTATCGGCAAGGGTGTCCGCTACGCCGTGCTTATTTTGCTCTACAACGGCTATCTCCAGGTAGTATCCTGAGCGGGCAGAGCGAACATCCGTATGAATAGCCGGCAAATCGGTTGCCCTGTGTTGCTGAAGGATTGCTGGGTGCTCGATGCTTTTGACGGGTCATCGGTGCCGCCGAGATGCCTCGGCTGTGGAGTGTTTTAACATTATCAACCTGGAAGGTAACGGAGAATTGTGTGAAACCGGTATTGCTGGTGCAAGGTGTCAAACACATTGATGAGGTGCCGCGACTTGCGGAATTGAGAGACCAGGCGGAGATTCGTTGCGCGAGTAGTGCCGAGGATTTGCGTACCATGCTACCCGGCGCCGAGGTCATGTTGGGCTGGAATTTTCGTGCTGCCAGCCTGCGCGAAGCCTGGTCTGCGGTCGACAGTTTACGCTGGATTCACTGGGCGGGGGCCGGCGTTGATGCAGCTATGTTCGACGAACTCGTCGCTAGCGATATTCAGTTTACCAATGCGCGCGGTGTATTCGATCAACCGATGGCGGAATGGGTGCTCGGTATGATTATCGCGTTTGCCAAGGGCTTTCCCGAAACACTTGCCTGCCAGGCGCGTGGTGAATGGCAGCATCGGTTGTCCGAACAGGTCGCGGGTAAGCGCGCACTGGTGGTCGGTGTCGGTTCCATCGGACGTGCGGTTGGACGCCTGTTGAAGGCAGTCGATATGGAGGTCGAGGTCGTGGGTCGAAGTGCGCGCGATGGGGATCCGGATTTCGGGCATGTTTTTGCCATCGAGGAATTACCGGCATGCCTGCCACGAGTCGACTATGTCGTGCTGATCACGCCTTTAACTGAACAGACACGGGGTCTGTTTGCAGCAAACGAGTTCGCCGCGATGAAACCGCAGGCACGCTTTATCAACATCGGCCGGGGTGCACTGGTAGTCGAGGACGCGCTGCTTTCAGCGTTGCAGGCAGGTGGTATCGCGGGTGCTGCGCTAGATGTGTTTGTCGAGGAACCGTTGCCGCCGCAAAGTCCTTTCTGGACCGCGCCCAATTGCCTGGTATCGCCGCATATGTCAGGTGACTATGCCGAGTTCGAGACCACTATGGCAGCCCAGTTCATTGAAAACTGGCGGCGTTACCTCGCGGGGGAGGCGTTGCTCAACCGGGTCGATAAACGCCTGGGATTTGCTGAGAAAATAACCACCGGGAGTTAACCGGGGCGACTCAACGACCGTGAGGCGGTTGCTGTGCGTGCCATTCGGGAGAGAGGTCCTGTGCTGTCCGGGGTCGCCGAAAAGATCAGGGAGGTGAGCGATGGCTCGAGGCCGATGGCAGCTAGTTGCGGTAGTGATCGGGTAGCGCGTAGCTGGCACCGAGGAACTTACCGAATACTTCGGCGATCTGGGGATGGTTCACCGGTTCACCGGACTCATCCTCCAGCAAGTTCTGTTCGGACACATAGGCCTCGTATGCGGTCGATTCATTCTCTGCAAGTAGATGATAAAACGGCTGGTTTTTGTTCGGGCGCACACCTTCCGGAATCGATAGCCACCATTCCTCGGTATTGTTGAATTCGGGATCGACATCGACGATGACACCGCGAAAGTCATAGATGCGGTGTTTGACCACCTGGCCGATTGCGAATTGTGTACTGGTTATGCTCATGCTACTCATATAGTTGCTATTTGGATTATATCAATACCTTCCTGGCAGATATAATTGCAGAAATCGACGCATATCACACTATCCCGATCTTCGCTCGTGCTGCCTCCGGGCCCAGCACGCGGGCACCCAGGCGTTCGATAATTTCAGCGGCACGTTCCACCAGCATGCCGTTGCTGGCGAGCTTACCACGTTCAAGGTAGATATTGTCTTCGAGGCCGACACGCACGTTTCCACCGAGTAATACGGCCTGCGCCACCATCGGCATCTGCATCCTGGAAATACCGAACCCGGACCAGACGGCGTCCGTCGGCAGCGCCTGTTGCATTGCCGACATGGTCGCGGTGTTGGCACCGGCGCCCCAGGGAATACCGAGGCAGATCTGGAACATCGGCGGTGCGCTGATCAGGCCGTCGTCAATCAGGCTGCGCGCCAGGCGTATCTGGCCCAAATCGAAGACTTCGAGTTCGGGCTTGACGCCGAGATCCAGCGTAATTTGCGCCATGCAGCGCAAGTAGGATGCCGTGTTGATATAAGTGTAATTGCCACCGAAGTTCATGGTGCCGCAGTCGAGACTGCAAATGTCGGGCTTGCATTCGACCACGTGTGCAAGACGCGCCTCCGGGCCGATCATGTCGGTGCCTGGCCCGGGCAGTGACGGATCGCCTTCGCTCGGTACCCAGTCGCCACCAATGCCTGCGGTCAGGTTGATAATCATGTCGACGCCACTATCGCGGATCATGTCTACGGTTTCGCGAAACAGTGCCGGATTGCGTGAAGCCGTGCCGGTGCGGGGATCGCGCACGTGAAGGTGTACTACCGCAGCCCCGGCGTTTGCGGCTTCGATCGCCGCATCGGCCACCTGGCGTGGCGTAATGGGCACATGGTGGCTGCGACTGGTAGTATCACCGGCGCCAGTGACTGCGCAGGTAATGATAACTTCGTAATTCATGCAAAATTCTCTTGATATTCACTTAGTGTAGTCAGGCTGTGAATTTTCGTTTCATTTTTGCGCCTGAGAATTCATTTGACTGACCGAGTGTTTCGCAATGCTGATGCGACCGCTTTTGGCGATCGGCGGTCTGACCGCCAAATAACGGGTGATCGACAGCGTGCTTCACGCCAACGGGCTGCCGGCACAAACGACACATGTTGCCTGTGTCTGCGTTATAGTTGTCTGCCCGCCAGATCTGAAGCATTAGACGTGTCGAAGCTGCAACTTAATATCAGCCTGTATCCGTGGTTTCGCGCCGCTTCGGACGGCCATGCATGGATTACCGTCTTTTTCCTCTACATGAGCCAGAGCTTGCCGCTCGATCAGGTCATTGAGCTCTCTGCGGTTTACTACCTTTCGGTATTCCTGCTGGAAGTTCCCTCGGGTTATTTCTCCGATCGTATTGGTCGCCGCCGCACCTTGTTGATCGCTGCCACGGCATTGATTGCATCCTATTGTTGTTTCATTTTCGGCGCTGGATTCGGTTGGTTTGCTGCCGGCCAGTTTTTGCTCGCCATGGGTATCGCGATGCAGTCCGGCACCGATACGGCCTTTCACTACGATTCGTTGAAAGCGCTGGGGCGAGACAGCGAATACGCGGAACGTGAGGCAAAGGCTGAGCAATGGGGAATGGTCATGCTGGCGATCGCCACGTTGTCGGGTGGCATTCTGGGGCTGATCGATCTGCGCCTGGCTTATGTATTCTCGCTGTTCAGTGCGACCGTGATGGTGCTATTGGCATGGCGCTTCGTGGAGCCGGTTCATGCCGACGAGAGTAATGCCATTCCGCAAAGCTTTGCACGGGTAGTTTGGGATTGCTGTCTGCGTTTGCGCGACCCTGTTCTGGGTTGGGTTTTCGCCGTGGTGATCGTGTTGTATGCGATGGCACACATCGTCTATGAGTTTTACCAGCCCTATATCACGGTGTTACAACTGCCACTGCTGGAAGCTTCTGCCTACGCACCACTGATATCGGGGGTGGTCATTTCGGTGTCGATGTTCGGTGGCGCTATCGGTGCCAGGGCGAGCATGGCCTGGCAAATGAAACTCGGCCTGACCGGCGTGCTCGCGGTCGCGATGTTGCTGCAACTTGGTATCGTCGCGGCCATGGCGGTCGCGGTTAGTCCGGCGGTGCTGGCGTTGGTTTGTCTGCGTAACTTCCCAATGTCGCTGGTGCATGCGCCAGTGCGCGCCGCCATCGCGCCACGCATCGAGCGGCGGCAGCGGGCGACCTACTTATCAATACAGGGTCTGGCAGAACGCCTGTTTTTCGCCTTGCTGCTGCTGTTGCTGGCTTCGGGTCTGCAACGGGGGGCCCCAATTGCGGAATCGACGCTGATGTCGATTCTAACGGTCACGCTGGGGATCGGGCTGGCGAGCGCTATCGTGCTGTTTGCCTGCAGTGGCAGGATCCGACGAGCGCTAAGCGGCGAACCAACAGGAGATTGACTGCCTTGTGTTGGATCATTTGCCGCTAGCCAGGGGATCAGGAACCTTCAGTGATGGGCAGAAGCGAGAGCTCGACGCGTCGATTCAGGCTTCTACCTTCGGCGCTGCCATTATCGGCGAGGGGCGCGGTTTCACCGAAACCGACGGTCTCGATACGAGCCGCAACGACTGCCTTGGACAGCAGGTAATTAGCAACCGAAGTTGCTCGCCTTTCGGACAGGGCCTGGTTGTATTCAGTCGATCCCACGCTATCCGTGTGTCCGGCAACGACGATAACCGTTTTGTTGAACTCCTGTAACACCAGTACTACCGAGTCCAGCACTTCGTAAAAGTTGCCGTTAAGATCGTGTCCGGCGCTGACAAAAGTGATATTGCCCGGCATGATCAGGTTGATGTTGTCGCCTACTCGCTCGACGCTGACACCGGTGCTGCGCAGCGTCTGTCTCAGCTTGGCTTCCTGGCTATCCATGTAGTAGCCGACGCCACCACCGGCAATAGCGCCGACCCCGGCCGCCTGCAGCACGCGTCTTTTACGTGTCTTGCTGCTTTCATCCTTGTTGCTGATATAGGCGAGCACCGCCCCGATACCGGCACCGATACCTGCACCCTTGGCGGTACTGGAAACCTTTTGCTCGCCGGTATAGGCATCGAAGGTCTGGCAGCCGGATATACCGATGGCGCCAACAAGGCTGAGAAGAATGAATAATTGTTTCATGGTGAGTTCCAGTGGAGATCTAAAGGGGATGGAGCATGGTCGGTTAGTATAGTTAAAATGATGATCCTGGTTTCAGTTATTTATGCACTTTTTATGCCTGGCTCACGAACAGATTTGCGAACTAATCTGCGGATGGCAGCTTGTATGTCTCCAGCTCGATGTTTAGCAGTCGCATGCCGATCATGGTTAACTCGCCCTGGTAACGGCGATCGCCGACAGAGGCAAATTCAAACCGATAACGGCGCCGGAAAACCAGGCTACCGGCAGCACTGCGAACCGGCCACAGGCCAGTAATCACCATGCTATCGTCGAGCAATTGCAAATTCAGCTGTTTGCAATGGTTGACCGCGATGCTGCGGGCTCTGCCTTTGAACTGGCCGCTGCGCCACAGGTAGAGCCCGGCAGTGCCGAGCAGGACCAACCACAACAGGTTCGTCAGACTGAACATCGATTATAGCAGGGCGGGCCAAGGTTCGACTGTGGTGTCGCGAGCCGCCATGGCGGCGGTCAGTTCGCAGCCATGGTTTGCACGATCGACTTCATCTTGCTGGCCGCGACCTCGCTGCCATCATCGCGCTGCCACTCGATGTATTGCGAACAAAATGCAGCGACTTCGGCCTTGCCTGCCAGCGCCTTGAGGTCGTCGGGAGTGCGCACACCGAAACCGACAGCGAGCGGCAGGTCGGTATGCTGGCGAATCCGATCGATGTAGTTCTGAAATTTTTCACCCCAATGGGTTTCGTGCCCGGTGACGCCCATGCGCGAGACCACGTAAATCATGCCACGCGAAGCTTTTGCGATACGGCGCACACGCTCCGGTGCGGTATTGGGAGTAACCATCAAAATGGGTGAAAGGCCCAGTTCATCCAGTTTTGGCAACCAGGGTTCGATCTCCTCAACGGGCCAGTCGGGAATGATCATGCCCTTGATGCCGATTGCCGCAGCGGTTGTAAACAGGCGTTCCAGGCCGTAACGGTACAACGGGTTCAGGTAACTCATGAGAACAAATGTCACTTCAGGGTGACGCGCACAAACCCGTTCCGCCAGATCGAGGGTAGCCTGCACCGAACCTCCGTGCTTCAGGGCCTCGTAGCAGGCGTTGACCAGGGTATGGCCATCGGCGACCGGGTCGCTGAACGGTACCTGTAGCTCGATCAGGTGAACGCCGGCGTCGACGAGACCCGCGATGGCCTTTTCGTTTTCCTCGAGGCTCGGGAAACCGATCACCGCGTGCGACATGATTTGCAGGTTTTCATACTGTGCAGGAAACATGATCAGAGTTCTCCTTGTTGTTGCATTATTGCGGCAGACCGATCTGCTTCGCGTTGCAGGAAGCCGGCCCATTCGGGCTGCGGGAAGGCGCGCGCGACGGTAAATATATCCTTGTCGCCACGACCGCTTAAGTTGATGACGAGATTCTGCTCGGGCGTCATCTGTTGCGCACGCTTGAAACCACCGGCCAGACCGTGGGCCGATTCGAGTGCCGGGATGATGCCTTCGGTCTTCATCAGCAGGCTGAACGCCGCGGTGACCTCTGCATCGGTGGCGGAATCGGGGATGACGCGACCCTGTTGCGATAGATGGGCGAGTATCGGCGACACGCCAACGTAGTCAAGCCCGGCCGCAATACTGTGGGTATCACCGAGTTGGCCATCATCGTTTTGCAGGAACAGGGTCTTGTAGCCCTGTGCGATCCCGGTTTCACCAGTGTTCTGTGACAGACGAATCGAATGTTGGCCATCCTCCAGGCTGAGACCGCCGGCCTCGATGCCGACCAGCTTGACCTCGGGATCCTCGAGAAAGGCGGCAAACGCGCCCATCGCGTTGGAACCACCGCCGACACAGGCAACGATCTCGTCGGGCAGTCGGCCCATCTGGCGCATCGCCTGCTCCTTGATCTCGGCGCTGATCACGCTTTGAAAATAGGATACCAGTTCCGGGAATGGGGCCGGCCCGCAGGCGGTGCCGAGTACGTAGTGCGTAGTTTCGACCGAAGCCGCCCAGTCGCGCAGCGCCTCGTCGAGTGCCTCTTTCAGGGTTTGTGCGCCGGTGGTTACACCGACCACGTTGGAACCCAGCTGGCGCATCCAGAAGACGTTTGAATATTGGCGTTCAATGTCTTCGGCGCCCATGTAAATGGTGGCATCAAGCCCAAGTCGTGCCGCCATGATCGCAGTCGCAAGGCCATGCTGACCGGCGCCGGTCTCGGCAATAACGCGCTGTTTGCCCATGCGTTGCACGAGCAGACCCTGGCCCAGCACATTGTTGATCTTGTGTGCACCGGAGTGATTCAAATCTTCACGTTTGAGCCAGATTTGCGCACCGCCGAGTTGTTTGGATAAACGCCGTAATGGGGTCAGTGGAGTTGGGCGGCCACTGAATTCCTGGGTCAGGGTGAGGTATTCCTGCCAGAAAGCCGGATCATCGCGTAGACCGAAAAATAAATCTTCGAGCTCGGTAAGTGCTGGCAGTAGTATTTCGGGGACGAAGCGTCCGCCGAACTCGCCAAAAAATCCATTGTCACTGCGAATCATTGCTGGCTCCCGGGTTCTGATTGAACATTAAGAATGACATATACTAAACGGTTTAGTATAGTTTGCATAAATTAAAGCGATAATCAACCCTGATATGGCTCAGAAGTCCAAAAAAAACCAGATAGCCAGTGCGGCGCTGGCCCTGTTTCTCGACAATGGCTTCAAAGGAACCTCGATCGATATGGTGGTGAAGGTGAGCAAGGTGTCCAAGGCGACGGTATACAATCATTTTCCGGACAAGGCGGCCTTAATACTGGCGACCCTGGCGCTGTGGATCGATGCCAACAAACCTTTGATTGCGCCGGTGCGCAGTATTGAAGATTTTGAGGCGCTGGTGCATCAACGCTGGCTCACCGCGGAAGCCGTGCGCTTTTATGCCCTGGTCATCGGCGAGGGCTGGCGTTTCCCGCAGGCAAAGCAGTTGTTCTGGGAGCAGTACGATCGTCAGTGGCGCCAGGCGTTCAGCTATGTATCGGTCAATGCGGATACGCTCGACGAGCTACTGATCGACCAGCAACTGGACCACCTGTTGCTGGAGGGTTTGAAGCGTCTCTAGCATCCCCGCTTGCTTGTCGGGGTTCAGGATCAGTGGTTTCCCGGACTTTCTTCCTGCTGCGACGTGGTTACCGAGTGCTGTTGCGTGATGCGAATCAGATCATCGCCGTAGAGTTCCAGCTTGCGCGCGCCGATGCCTGGAATTTCCGCCAGTTGCGCGGTAGTTTCGGGCCGTAGCTCACAAATCGCATGCAAGGTCTTGTCATGCAGGATGACGTAGGGTGGTACCGCTTGTTGCTGAGCAAGCTCACTGCGATGCAGGCGCAGCGCGTCGAACAGCGGTGTGTCGGCAGCCTGCAGCGAAACCTTGATCTTGTCGTTCCTGGGTTTCTTTGCCTTCCCCTGCTTGACGAATTGGCGCAGATGCAATTTCTGCGAACCGTTCAACAGCGGCTTGCAGCTTGAGTTCATCTTAAGTGCGCCATAGTTGTCGATATCGGCGAACAGGTAGCCGAGAGCAATCAACTGTCGGAACAGGCTGCGCCATTCGTTGTTGTCGAGATCGCCGATGCCAAAGGTGCTCAGTTGATCGTGACCGTTTTGTATGATGCGCTCGCGTGCATTGCCGATCAGCACATCGATGACGTAGTTCACGCCAAAGCGTTGTCCGGTACGAAAAACGCAGGACAGCGCCATGCGCGCCGCTTCGGTCGCATCCCAGGTCTGGGGTGGTTCGACGCAGTTGTCGCAGTTTCCACAGGGTTCGGGCAGGATTTCATCGAAGTATTCGAGCAGGGTCTGGCGCCGGCAGCCGCTTTGTTCACAGAACCCCAACATGGCTTCCATCTTGTGATGCAGCACGCGCTTGAATTGTTCGTCGGCATCGCTCTGCGCCATCATCTGGCGCAGGTTGATGATGTCCTGCAAACCATAAGCCATCCAGGCATTGGCCGGGTCGCCATCGCGTCCGCCGCGACCGGTCTCCTGGTAATAGGATTCGATGTTCTTGGGTAGATTCAGGTGCGCAACAAAGCGCACATCGGGCTTGTCGATACCCATACCGAAGGCAATCGTGGCGACGATGATGACCGCTTCCTGTTGCAGAAAGATCCTCTGGTGGCGGGCGCGAACATCCTTGTCGAGTCCGGCGTGATAGGGCAACGCGTGGCGACCCCTGTCACTTAGCCATTTGGCTGTCTCTTCGACTTTCTTGCGCGACAGGCAATAGACGATACCGGCATCCTGTCCGTGGTTTTCCTGGATAAACTCCCACATCCGCTGACGGCCGTTATCGCCCTGGGTAATGCGATAGAAAATATTGGGTCGGTCGAAGCTGTGTACAAAACGTGCCGCGCCCTGCAGCTGCAGTTGCGCCTCGATTTCTCCGAGGGTGCGCCGGTCGGCGGTCGCCGTGAGTGCAATGCGCGGAACCCCGGGAAACCGCTCGTGCAGTTGTTTTAACTTCTGGTAATCGGGCCTGAAATCATGACCCCACTGTGAAACACAATGCGCTTCGTCGATGGCGAACAATGCGATACGGCACTCACCGAGCAATTGCAGAAAATCCGCGGTAAGCGCGCGTTCAGGCGCCACGTAGAGCAGGTCGATGTCGCCGGCCAGAACCTGCTGACGGGTGTTGAACTGTTGTTGAGAGGATTGCGTCGAATTGAGGAATGCCGCATGTATGCCATTCTGTGCGAGCGCGTCGACCTGATCCTGCATTAACGCGATCAAAGGCGATATGACGATACCGACACCGTCTCTAATCAGGGCAGGTATCTGGTAACAAAGCGATTTCCCGCCCCCGGTCGGCATCAGCACCAGCGCATCCCGGCCCGCGACCAGGGCGTCGATGATTTGCTGCTGCTGAAAGCGGAACTGTGGGTAGCCGAAGCGGCTACGCAAAATATCAAGAGCTTGAGACATGGTGATATAGCCGTCCTTTTATCGGTAGTTAACCCAAAATCCTCCGCTGGATCTACTGCGGTCGTCTAATGCACTGAATATCATGCATTTTTTCATTATTTTAAGCTCACTCGTAGAGTGGCTACGCGATCGTTTAAAATAACGCAAGAAATACCTGATATTCAGCACTTTAGTCGCCCTCGCTACGATCCAACGGAGGATTTTAGGTTGATGAACTGTCCCTGTTGTTCCGGCCAGACCTTTGACCGCTGCTGCGGACGATTTATATCACATCGCGCGCTGCCTGAAAATGCAACGCAGCTGATGCGCTCGCGATTCAGTGCTTTCGCGCTCGCAGAGCGCGACTATTTGCTGGAAACCTGGCACCCCGATTTCCGTCCGCCGCAACTGCGCCTCGATAGCGAGATTCGCTGGCTCGGTCTCGAAATCATTGCCAGCGAGGAACAAGGCGAGAAGGCGCAGGTCGAATTCGAAGCAAGCCTGCTGTCGGCGGGCGAAGTCAGGGCGTTGCGCGAGCGCAGTGTGTTCGTTAGGCATCAGGGGCGCTGGCAGTACACTAACGGTGAGCAGTTAGCGCCGCGCACCGCACCGTGGAAACCCGCGCGCAACCAGGATTGTCCCTGTGGCAGCGGTCTCAAGTTCAAGCGTTGCTGCGCTAAAGCGTCTGTATAACGCAGAGTGTACTCAACCGGGCGTTATGCGCTGTCCGCCTCTAGCTGAGGCAAGGACCACCGCAACCACCTGGAGATTGCGCGGGTAATTCGCCGCGGTGTTTTCGCTTTCGCCGCCTGGCGCGAGTCGCTCGATCACCTGTTGCTGCAACCAAATCAGGCGATCACAGCAGTTGGTCGCGAATGCCGTGCAGAACAATATCGGTATAACCGACGATACCTATCACCTTGCCGCCGTCGACCACTGGCGCACGCCCGAGACCGAAGCTTTCGAAGAGGCGAGCGCAGTAGCGAATATCCATTTTCGAATCGACGCTGACCACTGGCTTGGACATGATTTCATAGATATTGACACGTTCGGGTGACTTGTTCTTGGCCAGTACCTGCTTGGCGATGTCCGACAGCAGCACGAGGCCGTATTCGTCGTTTTCATGACGGGTATCGACGATGAAACACTTGGATTCAGGGTGTTTTGCTTTCCTCAGCACTTCGGCCACGGTGTCCATACCGTCAACCAGATCGAAGTCCCGTTGCATGACGTCCTCGACACGGATAATGGTTCTCTCGTTCATATTTCTTCCTCGACTCGCTCGGATAACTGGCTGACTTGATGCGAAATACCTACCGCATCCTCGACATCGATGCTGAAAGCGATGCCGGAACCAGGATTGGCTTCAAACTCCCCGGTGGCCTCGATGGTCTCGAGTATGTCGCGGGAGAGGTGCTCTTCGACCAGCAACAAACATACGTCGCGCTGTGTTTCCAGATTCAGGCCGAGGAAAGTCTTGGCCGCTTTCAAACCCTCGCCACGCGCGGTCGAGATCACGGTCGATCCCGTCGCCCCCTTGAGGCGAGCGGCTTTGACGATTTTATCAGTGATCGAATCCTCGGTCAGTGCAATGATCAGTTTAAAGTGCATGATGTATTCTCACTAGGTTGATGATTTTTGACTGCGTCGGTTGCTCCAGGCAGAAAGCTGGGCATAGGCGAGCACAGACATGATGGGGAAAAGACTGGCGAAAGCGATCAGGCCAAAGCCGTCGAGTAATGGGTTCCGTCCCGGGACTGTGCCGGCGAGACCGAGTCCGAGCGCGGCCACCAGCGGTACGGTTACTGTGGACGTGGTAACGCCGCCCGAATCATAGGCGAGCGCAATAATCATGCGCGGCGCGAACATGGTTTGTATCAGCACAAATACATAGCCGCTGATGATGTACCAGTAGAGCGGAGTGCCGCTAATGATACGGTAAACGCCAAGCGCAATACCGATGGCAACCCCGATCGCGACAGCGATGCGCAGCCCCCAGGTATGGATGGCACCAGCCGACACCTGGTTGGCCTTGATCGCCACGGCGAGCAGTGACGGTTCGGCTATGGTGGTGGAAAAACCGATGGCGAAAGCGAACAGGTAAACCCAGTGGTAGTCCCACCATTGCAATATTCTGCCGGCATGTTCGCCCGCGATGAATTCGGGGTTGGTCAGCTGGTAGGCCATCAGCTTGCCGAGCGGAAACAGCGCTGCCTGCAGGCCTTCGAGGAAAAACCCTAGCCCCAGCAGTACCAGCAGGAAGCCGGTAACAATTTTTTTCAGGTTGGGGATGGGCTTGCGCAGAATGATAAACTGGAAGCCGAAGATGATCAGTGCGATCGGCAACACGTCCCAGACAGTGTCGAGGATCGCGTAACAGAGATCGATTAGAATGTGATTCATGTCGGGGTCACACCAGCATGCCGTAGCCCATGACGAATATCATCGGTGTCAGCGAAGCGAAGGCGATCAGGCCGAAGCCGTCAGTCATCGGGTTGCGTCCCTCGATTGAACTGGCCAGCCCGACCCCGAGCGCCGTGACCAGTGGGACAGTTATGGTCGAGGTGGTGACACCGCCTGAATCGTAGGCGATGCCGATGATTTCCTTTGGAGCGAAAATCGTCATGATGACGACTCCAAGGTAACCGATCACGATCAGGTATTGAATCGGCCAGCCCATGACGATACGAAACACGCCGATCACGATGGCGATCCCGACCGAGATCGCAACCGTATAACGCAGTCCTTGCGCATAGGATTCGAGTGCGCGCTCATCACTGGCGATCATGCCGCCGTTGGCGGCGACATTGGCGGCTTCATCGGCGACGGCGATCAACGCCGGCTCGGCGATGGTGGTACCGAAGCCCAGCGCAAAGGCGAAACACAGCAACCAGAAGATATTGCCTTTACTGGCGAAAGCGTAGGCCATGGATTCGCCGATCGGGAACAATCCCATGTTCAGTCCCTGCACAAACAATGTCAGTCCGATGACAACGAACAGGATTCCGACGGCAATTTCGCCAAAATTCGGAATCGGTTGCTGCAGCACCGCAAACTGGAAAAAGCCGATTACGAGAATAATGGGCAGCAGATCGCGCAGGCTATCGAACAGCGCGCCCCCAACCGCCTTGAATGATTTCATCTGGATCCGAAAACGAATTATTCTTCTTCGAACTATATCAGCCTGAACTTCGCAGGCCCATGACCAAAATCAATATTGTCTTTGCTGGCGGTGACCAGATGCGGGGGTGAACAGAAGATCGTCGCAGGCGGATCGGTAAAGCGTCAATCGCCTGCAATCGTGAGGTTTTCGGCATTTTTGCGATCCAGGAAATCCATCGCCCGGGCCTCGGCCGCGCCACCGAACAGGAACATGGTCATGTGGCCACGAAAGCCTTGCAGAAACAGTTCTGCGTCAACGCCCGCTGCGATCAATGCGTCGTAGTAGTCCCTGGGCTGATCCTGTTTGACCAGGAAATCGAGTTTACCGTGATATAAAAACACTGCCGGGTCGTCCGCGGAAACGTGATATTGCGGCGATGCCTCGGCATAGCGTTCGGGCATGTCGTCCCGGGTTCCACCCATGAAGCGCTCGACAACGGGGCTATTGCTGTATTTGCGCAAATCCGCCGGGATACCGCCGGCGACCACGGCGCGCAAGCGTGTCAGCTGTTGCGCTGGATCCGCAGATGATCCCTGCTGCTCCAGACCTCCCAGCAGCGCCGCGAGATGCGCACCGGAGGAGTAACCCCAGGCGTTCACCCGATTAAGGTCAAATTGATAAAGCGCAGCGTTTGTGGTCAACCAGCTGCGCGCCTGCTGCAGATCTTCAAGTTGCGCTGGAAAGGTATATTGCGGCGCGAAGCGATAGTCCAGATTCATTACTGCATAGCCGCGATGTGCCAGATCCAGGCTGATGGAGGTCATGTCGTCACGGCTGCGATTCGCCCAGCCACCGCCATGTATCATTAACACAACCGGCAACGGGCCGCGTTTTTGCGGCAGATACAGATCGGCGCGCAGGGATTGGGGCCAGTCGGGCTCGCTGTAGACGAGATTGCGGATTTCGTCTGCGATTGGATAACGGTTAGTGGATTCAGCTATCGCCACCAACGCCGGCTGTGCCCCCAAATGCACGTGGCAACCGGTCGCCGCCAGGGCAAAGATCAGCAGCAGGCTTAGCGTCAGAAACGGGTCGCGTTTCATCGAAGCGGATATGAATCATATTGAAGCATTGCTTTAGTATTACGCAGCGCAGGGGATACTGGATCGTTTCCCTGGCATAAGGTGAACTAGGTTACCCGATGTGAACGGGAACAGCTGATGCAAATCAAGTTGCCCTGGCGGGATTGCGCTAGGCTGATGCTTTGCTATAAAAGACCCTGAAAAATGAGGCATTCGACCAGTCGGCAAAGCCGCGGACTACTGTCACAATTGATTTTGTTGACCTTCCTGTTGTGCGGCGCTTTTTTGGCCAATGCCATAGCCGCCCACCGCGTCCCCCCTAACAGTGAGTGTCCACAACCCCGCTTCACCGGTAAGGCACCGCATGAGCTTTATAGTCGCATCAATCCTCTGCAGTCCAACCGGCGAAATCGACGCGCCGGTAAGGAGCTATTCGAGGACCTGGCGAACCCGAGTTGCGCGGTCTGTCACGGCAGGCAGGGTGATGGCCGCGGCCAGTTAGCAGACCAGTTCGACCCACCACCGCGTAACTTTGCCTGCGCCGCCACGGTCGATGGCATTCCTGACGGACAGTTGCACTGGATTATCAAGAATGGCTCACCGGGAACGGCGATGCCGCCATTCTCCTACCTGACCGATGAAGAGATCTGGCAACTGGTGCTCTACCTGCGTTCCCTGACCGACCACGAATAGTTCGATAGCCGCTAGTCGGATACCGGGCTTGCCTCCACCAGGCGGCGTGTGAGGTTTGCGGCAACGCGCTCGCGCCAGGCGGTGATGATGCCGGCAATACCGATCAGGGTCATGCCGACGATGGCGGTGGGAGTTGGCCACTGAGCAAAAATAATCTGGCTCCAGAACGCCGCAAAAATCAGATAGGTGAAATCCATCGGCGCCAGCCAACTCGCATCGGCAGTCTGGTAGGCACGGCTGATGCAGATATTGGCAGTCAGGTTGAGCACCGAGGCGAATAACGCAAATGCGGCGACCAGCAGGGTCAGTTCGGGCCAGCCGATCGCCACAAAGGGAATGCTGGTGCGCAGCTCACTCGACATCGGGAACAGGCTTAGCAGGCTGATGCCGATCGTTGCCGCAATGATGAAGGTGATGGCGGCAGCAAAGGCCAGCGCCAACGGACTCTCGTTGCGACAGGCCTTGCGGATGGTGAGGATGTTGGCCGCATAGAATAAGCCCGCCAGAATCGGTAGTACCTGCAGCAGCGAAAAATTGGCATCCCAGGGATTCAGCACGAAGGCGGCGCCGGCGCCGCCGATCAGCAGCGCGAAAATGCGCCAGCGGCCGACGCGCTCGCCCAGAATCGGGATTGCCAGCAGCGAAATAAATAACGGGTAGGTGTAAAGCCCTGCGGCCATCTGCGCTACGCTGAGGAAGGGTGCCCCGGAAAAGAAACAGAACATGCAAACCATGAGTATGCCGGCGCGCAGGTAAACCGGGCGCCAGTTGCCTGGAATCAACAGGCCGATACCACCGCTGAGCAGCGCCAGTACGATGACGAAGCCGAGGTTACCGATCGAGCGCAGCAACTGGAATTGCCAGAACGAGGTGTGGGCCGACATTAACTTGACCAGCGAGTCCTGGAAGGCGATCGCAAACACACCGGTGAGTAACAGTATCAGTGCGGTTACCGGGCGATCACCAACAGGCCGTTGAAACAGACTTTTCATGCGTCACTGCGGCTGGTCAACGGTGGCTGCGCACTGGCAGTCGTTGTCCCGGGGTTACTCATCGCCCGCAGCGACCAGGTCGTGGCCGATGCGCAGTATGCTGGCGAGCAAGCCTTCCACGTGTTCGGCGCGCGTCGCGTGGTTGATGATACAGACGCGCAGTACCGGTCGATCGTTGACCCGGGTCGGTGAAATCAGGTAGTCGCCTTCGAGTTGTATGCGGTCGCGTATCGTCGTATTGAGGCGATCGACCGAGTCGTCATCGAGCCCGTCGGGACGAAAACGAAAACACAGAATCGACAGCTGTGGTGCGCTGATCAGTTCGAGATCCTGTTCGTTGCGCACGCGATTTGCCAGGTATTCAGCGCATTGAACGTTGTGCAGGACGTTTCTTCCCAGTCGCTCGAGGCCATAATGGCGCATCGATATGTAGAAAGGCAGGGCGCGAAAGCGCCGTGACAGTTCGGGCGAAATACTGAAGAAGGCGAACTGCTCCGGCGACTCATCCTCGTTCATGCGCAGGTAATCCGAACTCTCCGAAAACAGCTGGCGTGCCCAGCCCGGATCGCGATACAGCAGCAGGCTACCCGACAGCGATTGGAAAAACCACTTGTGCATGTCCATGACCACCGAATCGGCGCGCTCGATACCGCTAAAGCGTGGTCTCAATTGCGCCGACATCAGGCCGCCGGCGCCGTAGGCGGCGTCGACGTGCAGCCAGACGTCCTGCGTGCTGCACAGATCGGCGATCTGCGGCAGGGGGTCGATGGCGCCG
>Ga0316187_10000582_pt1 | contig 29265 bp, 28 predicted proteins | sample CroRivburrow1_MG_FD_204927 | JGI IMG/M metagenome (GOLD analysis project Ga0316187, IMG submission 204927) | Coastal sediment microbial communities from Maine, United States - Cross River worm burrow 1 | ecosystem: Environmental > Aquatic > Marine > Coastal > Sediment | place: USA: Maine... | reverse complement strand
CTTCCAAGACCAGCTCGCCAATGTCGCTGTCGCTCCGTGGGGGGGTTTCGCCGCCAGAACGTTCGAGCGGCAGGTCGAAGATCTCACCCAGCTTGTCGACCGCCGCGACGAGATCGTAGAAGACTTCGACCTTGCCGCCGAGCTTGGCGATCGAGGCCACGACCGCTGTCACAATGAGCTCGGCAGCCACGAGCTGGCCAATCGAGAGCTGGCGCTCAATCACTAAGATGCCGCCCAAGGCGAGGAGCGCGACGCTCGCGACCACCTCGATGGTGAGGGCACCCATCAGTTGCCTGAACACAACCCGGAAGTGACGGTCCCGCTTCTGGAGGTAGCTGTCGGCGAGGAGCTCGGCGCGATGCGTTGCGAACTCCTGTCCCCCGGCGAGCTTGAACGAAAGGGGGTGGCGAGCCATCTCCTCGAGCCAGCCCGCAACCGCATACTTCGCCTTGGACTCCGCCACGCTCGTCCCTGTGCCGCCGCGCCCGAGCGGGATCAGAACCACGACGGCTCCGAGAATCAGGATGATGTCGAACGCCAGGAGCGCAGGGTGGTAGAACGCGACGACGAGCGCAACGAGCAGCGCGTCGATCCCGCCGAGCAGAAGGGAGGCAACGCTCTTCTGTGTCGTGAACACGTCGAAGAAGCGATTGAGCAGCTCGGGACCGTTCGCGGCCTGCAGAGCGGGGGCGCTGACGCGCGGTAGCCGGCCGCTGATCTCCGCCACGATGCGGACGAAGAGGCGCCGCTGGAGCATCTCTGCGATTCGCACCTGAAGGGCGCGAAGAACCGCCGAGCCGATGAGTGCGACGGCCAGCAGGACGGTGAGCACGAACAGGGGCTGGAAGAGCGAACCGAAGGCGACCGTGTTCACCAAGGACTGAACGGCAATCGGAACGGCCAGTGAAAGGAGCCCCAGCGCGACGCCGTAGATGACGATCACGACGATGTCTTCGCGGTCGAGCTCCAGCAGCTGCCGCGTCCGCGCGAGCGGAGTTGGGCGAGCGCGCACCTCTGGTCTGGCTTCGTTATTCACGACTTTCAAAGCATGATATTTATTTCGCGCTTGTCAATACGCGAATTATGTTTTAGGTAATAGAGAGCAGAAGTTGATCCATGAGCATTGACCCTAGCACCCCACCCTGGACTTTTCTTAGCAATCACGGGCATATACTAGTGTGCGTAGCCCGTGATCCCAATATACGCGTACGCGAGATCGCGCAGGCGGTGGGGATCACCGAGCGAGCCGTACAGCGAATCCTCGGTGAGTTGGAAGCCGCTGGAGTGATTTTGAGGCGCAGAAACGGGCGCCGCACGCACTACGAGATCGACGGAGAGCTGCCTCTCCGTCATCCCGTCGAGGCGGATCACACCATCGAGGAGCTCCTCAGCTTAGCCGGCTCGAAAGCCGGCTGAGGCTCATCCGAGCTCGAGGCTGATGCCGACAACGAGCTGGTAGTCGTTCTTATCGATGGGGTCCAGCGGATCCCCTGGGTTCGCCGGGGGCGGCGGCGGTCCGGGTTGCTCGGTTCGGAGGTACAGGAAGGCGATGTCGAGGTCGAGCACGCGCGTGAGCTCGATCGAAAGATCGGCCCTGCCGGTATGGTTGGTGTTGCCGATCGTGGTCACGACCAGGTTCGTCAGCCAACTCATCGTGAGGTCGATGTCACCCGTGATGTCGAAGTCCCAGTACATCATGAGCGGGATGAAGGCATCGTGCTGGGGGTTGCTGTCACCCGCAGCGAGCTGCGTGGTATCGAGGTAGTTCAAGTATTGGTAACCGATGCCGGTCTGGAAATCCCACTGGACCTTGGCCTCGTCGACGATGTGAACACCCGCGCCTGCGGCCGGCGTCGCTCTGAACTTGATGTTCTGGAATCGATCGTTGAAGAGCTGGCCGAACGCGGGAGTGACCCACCAGCGACTACCCAAGAACACCTGGAACAAGCCTTCGCCAAGGTGCCGGTTGACGTTCTGGGCTCCATTGGTCTTACCGAACGTCGAGTTGTAGTTTAGGTCGAGAAGCGTGAGCTTGTCTTCGCGCCGCGTGTTGAAGTTGATGTCGTAGGTGAGCTGATCGGTATTGCCGCGGTTGAGGGTGAGACCGAAGCGGAGCTTCATCGACCACCAGTCTTTTTCTTTCTCGCCTTCGACGATCGATTCGAGCTCGCTTCGAGGAAAGGTCTTCGTACCCTCATCGGTTTGTACGATGATCGTGCTCTCGGTGATGATCGCGGGACCCGTTGCAGAGATACGATTGTCGAAAACGTACGTGTTCGACTGCGGCGAGTGCACCAGCGAGATGTCCGCGAAATCGAGATTGAGCATGTCCAGCTTGTCGCTGTCGAATTCGAGGACATCGTCCCGCATCCGCTTCATGTTGCCCTTGATCCACTCGCCCGAGACCATCTGGACCCAGTCGAAGGTGTCGCCGAACTGAATGGCGTACGTGTCGCCAATGCCGCCCTCGGCGGTCTCGACGGAGGCCATCGCGGCCTTCACCGCGTCAACCGCGGACTTGGCGTCCATCGGCTCGGCGGGGATCCCGCCCGGCGCCACGACGATGCCTTCCAGGGTCTCCTGGGCCTCCGGGCCGCCGGCTTCTGCCACTTCTTCGGCGGCAGCTTGGGCCTCCGCGGGCGCATCCTCGGCGGGAGCATCCTGCGCGGACACATTGGTGGTTGAAGCGAAAAGCAGCGCTGCGGCCAAACATATGGCCCATGCGACGCTGCGACTGAGGTTGCCCGGCTCTCCGTTCATACGACGCCCGCTTTATAGGCTGGCTCCCAAAACGGGTAAAGGGCGATGACGCACTTTTTGGCCCATAGGGAGATGATTTCTGAAGCCCTCTGAACGGAGAGCCACCCCTTCTTGGGAGGCAAGGTCACAAACAGTCAATCAAGGCCGCGACTTGACGGTCCTCCGGCACATCCTTATGCGAGCTGAGCTGCGGTTTTCATGTCGCTCGGACGCATCTTCATATTTTTCGGTGTCATTTTCGGGCTGACGTTCGGAACACACTATTACCTCTGGGCGAGGCTCATCCGTGATCCGATGCTGCCAGCTCCATGGCGGCAAATCGCGACTATTGCGCTCGTCGTACTGGCCCTCTCGATTCCGGCCTCGATGATGGCCTGGCGAGTATTGCCCCGGAACGTGGCGATCCCGGTCTCCTGGGTCGGCTACATCTGGATGGGCTCGATGTTCGTGTTGCTCGTGCTCCTCTGGGGCGGCGAGGCCGCGCGCTGGAGCTGGATCAAGTACGCGAGCATGACCTCGGTCGACGGTGGCCGCCGGGAGTTCCTCGCGCAGCTCCTCGCGGGAGGCGCCGGTGCGATTGGGCTGGCGCTCTCGAGCTGGGGCGTATGGTCAGCGGTCCGCCCGGTCGAGGTGAAGCGCGTGCCGGTACGGCTCCGCAAACTTCCAGCCTCGATGAACGGCCTGCGCCTCGTGCAGCTGAGCGACGTGCATGTCGGGCTGACGATCGGCCGTGACTTCGTCGAGGACGTCGTGCGCAAGGTAAACGCCTTGCAGCCGGATATCGTCGCGATCACCGGCGACCTGATCGACGGAAGCGTCGAGGACCTGGGCAACGCAGTCGCGCCGCTCGGTGATATTCGAGCCTCCCTCGGCACCTACTTCGTCACGGGCAACCACGAGTACTACTCGGGAGCGGACTCCTGGCTCGGATTCTTGCAGAGCATCGGCATCCAGGCGCTTCGGAACGAGCGGGTGGAGCTCGTGAAGAACGGGGAGACGATCCACCTCGCCGGCGTCGACGACTGGACCGCGCATCAGTTCGGCAATGGCCATGGGGCCGACGTTCCTCGGGCCCTCGAGGGACGGGACACGACGAAGCCCGTCGTGCTCCTCGCGCACCAGCCCGTGCAGTTCGGCGAAGCCCGCGAGCATGGCGTCGACCTTCAGATCTCCGGCCATACCCATGGAGGCCAGATCTTTCCCTTCGGCGTCTTGACGCGCCTCGTGCAGCCCTTCCTGTCCGGCCTACACCGTCGCGGAGACTCGCAGATCTACGTGAGCTCAGGGACCGGGTATTGGGGACCGCCGATGCGAATCGCGGCTCCAGCCGAGATCACGCTGCTCGAACTGGCCGCCGACGCGAGCGCCTAGAGTACGGAGCGAAGCGCCGGCTCGAGCGTCTCGCTCTCCCACTCGAATCCATTGGATCGAAGCACGCTTGGAATCACTCGGGTGCCGCCGATCAGCATCTCGTCAGCCATCTCAGCACCCGCTCCGAGGCGGAGAGCGAACTTCGGAACCGGGAAAAACGTCGGTCGCTTCAGCACGCGGCCGAGGGTGTCGGTGAACTCGGCGTTGGTGACCGGGTTCGGCGCGACGAGGTTGACGGGGCCCCGCAGGTCCGGATGCTCCAACGCGAAGACGAGAGCGGCCACCACGTCGTGAAGCGTGATCCAGCTCATGTACTGACTTCCATCACCGATGCGCCCGCCGACTCCGAGCAGGAATGGCATCTTCATCTTCGCGAGGGCGCCGTCCCGTGCGTCGAGCACGATGCCGATGCGGGCGTTGACGACCCGAATGCCGGCCTGCCGTGCGGGCTCGGCCGCCGCTTCCCAATCGGCGCACACCGAGGCTAGAAACCCCTCCCCGAGCGGGCTGCTCTCGTCCGCCGCTTGGTCGCCAGTGGAGCCGTAGTATCCGATCGCGGATGCCGACACGAGGGCCTCGGGACGAGGCGAGAGCTGCGCGAGCGCGCTCGATAGGAGCCCGGTTCCCTGGACCCGGCTATCGCGGATGGAGGCCTTCTTGGCCTCGGTCCAGCGCCCGGAGGCGACGTTGTCGCCCGCCAGATGGATGGCACCCCGGATGCCCGCGAGTCCATCGACGTCGATGCTGCCGCTTGCGGGGTTCCACTCCACCTCGTCTTGCGCCGCGGGCGTCCGCCGAACCAGGCGCAGCACGTCGACGCCTCGGTTTCGCAGCACCCGAACGAGCTCGGTTCCGACCAGGCCGGATGCGCCCGTCACCGCTATTTTTCCGCCTTCAGCCATGTGTCCGTACCTTGGGCCGGAGGCGCGACTACGCAAGCCGCTCGGTCCGCATGGCGCGACGGCCTACAATCGCTATGGTCCAGCACTTTGCGAATACTCTTCATCGCTCCTGAAGCCTTCACGACCGCCCCAGAGGCGCACGACGTCAACACCTTGGCCAAGGTCTTGCGTCGCGCAGACCACAGCGTCGATCTGGTGTCTCCCCTGTACGGACATATCGACGTGGCGAAGCTAGCGCTCGCGCGCCGACTCACGAAGCTCGAATTCGAGCTCGGTGGACGGGCCTGGGCCTGCGAGCTTTACACCGGTCGGAGCCCCGATGGCGTCGGGCTTACCTTCATCGGGAACGAGGAAGTTCTTCTTTCCGCAGACTCGCTCGCGAGAGACGGCGAGCAGCTGGACGCATCGCGCATCGGCGTCTTTGCGTCTGCGGTCGCCGAATTGGTGAAGCAGACCCCCGATGGCTACGACGTCGTCCACGCGCACGGCTGGGCGGGCGCAGCCGTTTTGGTCCATCTCCGCCGCGCGCTGCCTAACTTGCCGAGTGTGCTCACGGTCTATGACGCATCGACGCAGGGCAAGTTCGAAAGCGCCGATGCCGACTGGCTGGACCTCGGCGAAGACGCGACGAACGGAGACGAGATCAACGCGCTTAAGGCGGGCTTGATGGCCGCGGATCGCGTGACGACACTCTCTCCCAACTACGCGCATCGGCTCCAACGCGAGGACAGTGACGATTCGCTGGCTCCCGTGTTCCGCGACATCGCAGCGAAGCTCAGTGGCGTTCGACATGGGATCGACCCGGCGCTCTGGAATCCCGCGACCGATGGTCACCTTCCCGCCCGCTTCGACCCGTTCGACCTCGACGGGAAGGACAAGTGCAAGGCCGAGCTTCAGCACGACGTCACCCTGCCCGTCCGAAGCGACGTGCCGCTCTTCGCAGCGATCGGGCGAGTGGACGGCGACGGTATGGAGCTCCTCGCGAAGGTGGGCCCTGATCTTCTTCGAAACGAGCTGCAGCTCGTCGTTCAACTCGAAGGCGACGGAGAACTGGTCGCGATCTACGAGGAGCTCTGGGACCAATGGCCCGATCGCATTCAGATCCGGACCGGCGATGACGAGGCCTTCCGTCATGCCCTGATCGCGGCGAGCGACTTCGTCGTGGTTCCCGGTCGAGAGGCGCCCACGGAGAACATCCAGATGCGAGCCCAGCGATACGGCTCTCTGCCGATCGTCCATCGCGACGGCGGCCTCGCGGACGAAGTCGTGGACTGCGAGGCGTCACTCAAGACAGGCTCCGGCCTGCTCTACGACGAGCTCACGGAGAGCTCGTTCTTGGCAGCGCTCCAGCGCGCGGCTGCGGCATTCGCCAATACCAAAGCGTTTCGAGAGATCCAAGGGCGCGTGATGCGCATCGACCACTCGTGGGAACGGACCACGCGTCTGTACGAGCGCACTTATCGCGATGCGATGGCCGTAGAGCGCGGCTAGCTCGAATGCTCGGTCCGGAGTGGCCGGTCCGGCAGTTTGGCGTCACTCGGGCGGAGATAGCTGGGCTCGAGTGTCGCGAGATCCGATTGCCCCTCGGTGCGCATCACGTGGTCGACTTCGCCGAGTAGCGCCTCAGGCGTGGCCGGGTCGGGCGACAGGGCAGCCCGCACTAGACTCGACCCGAAAGTGGCCTCGATGAGCTCGGCGTGAGGCGCAACGGCTTCCCCGCGAACGGCGACCTGACGCCCCTCGATCGCGCCCCGAATCAGCGCGAGCGCCTCGGTGGGTGGACCAAAGAACGGTTCACAGACGACGTCGATACCGTCTTCTCCGAGCAGGTATGCCGCCGCAAAGACGTCCCCTCGATACGCGTTCATCACCGGTACTCGAACGATGCCTTCGTCACAGTCGATGGACCGGGCGAGCACGCGCAAGGAGCTCACGCCGACGATTGGTAGGTCGAGCCCGAGTGCCAATCCCTTTGCGGTGGCGAGGCCGACACGGAGGCTCGTGAAGCGTCCGGGACCCACGCCAGCGCCAATCAGCTTCAAGTCGCTTCGCGCAACGCCGGCCTCGGCCATCGCGGCTTCGATGTGACCAAACAGATTCTCGCCATGACGCCCCTTCGATTGCCAACAGGCAGACGCCAAGGGTCCGTCGTCGCGCGCGACGACGACCATGCCGTGTTCCGTTGCGGTGTCGATGCTGAGAGTCGCCATGGGCTTGCTTGACGCATGCCTACCCTCAGACTAGCGTCCGCGCCAGCAAAGCGACCGACCGTGCCGTTCGCCGTCAGTGCCCCCTTCATGAGCAAAGAACGAGACACAGCAGCTTCGAGAGGGGCTCAAGAGCAGCGGAAGGGCGACGGTTGGAAATCGAACGTCCTCACCATCGGCGGCGCGCTCGTTCTGGCGCTGTTCATCCGGATCACCCTATTCGAGGCGTTCGCGATCGATGGCCCTTCGATGGAGCCTTCCTTGCTGGACGGCGACCGCGTGGTCGTAGCGAAATACCCATTCGGCCTGTTTCTGCCATTCACGCACGAAGCCGCCGTCAATTGGGGGGGGCCAGATCCGGGCGACATCATCATCCTCCACAGCCCGGCGGACAACGAGGACATCGTCAAGCGGGTCATTGGGGTCGGTGGCGACGAGATCCTCATTCGAGACGGCAAGATCCTACGCAACGACGAGGTCCTCGAGACCGCAGATATGGGACCCTGCTCGATAGAGGAGCAGAGGAGCATCGATCCAACCTGCCGCGTGTACAGCGAGGTGCTCGATGGAATCCCGCATCGGATCAGTCACTCCAAGCACGACTTCCCCCTGGACCGGCTCCCGCTGAAGGTTCCCGAGGGCCATGTATACGTCCTCGGCGATCATCGAGACAGCTCGAACGACAGCCGAAACCCCCTCATCGGCGCGGTCGAAAACTCCCGAATCAAGGGCAAGGCGCTGTTCATTTACATGTCCTGGAAGAACACGCGCGACTCGCTGCTCGAGCGGATTCGCTGGTCCCGGGTCGGCAGCTCCGTCGACTAAGCGGCCTTGCCCCCCTATAGAGCGGGTGGATGAGCACCTGGAAGACCGAGATCGAGACAAAGCTTCGCGACGAGGTCGGAGCGATCGACAAAGAGGCTCCAGAGGCCGTCGCGCTCCTGTACCCGAGCCCATACAACGTGGGCATGTCGTCGCTCGGCTATCAGACGATCTATCGCTCCGTGAACGCAGTGCCAGGCCGGGCCGCGCATCGGGCATTCCTACCGGATGACGTCGATGCCTGGAAAGCTTCCCGGACGCCTCTCGTCACGTACGAGCAGCTCCGTCCGATTTCCGACTACCCGGTGATCGCGGTGTCGGTCGCGTACGAGACGGAGCTGGCGGGTCTCATCCAATCCTTGGAGCTCTGCGGGATTCCGCCTCTCGCCGAAGACCGTGACGGTCGCCATCCGTTCATTCTGGCAGGCGGCCCCCTCACCTTCAGTAACCCCCTGCCACTCGCGCCGTTTGTCGACGCCGTGCTGATGGGGGAAGCCGATCAATCGATTCACACCGTGCTCGGAATCGTGTTCGACGCAGACTCCAGAGACAGCGCGTTGCGTACACTGAGCGCCGAACCTCACGTGTACGTACCGAGCCTCGATGGCGACCTTCTGCCGCCCATCGACAAGGCCGATCGCGCATCGCTCCCGGCCTACTCCCAGATCATCACGCCACACACCGAGCTCCGGAACATGTTCCTCGTCGAGCCCGAGAGGGGCTGTCATCGAGGGTGCACCTATTGCGTCATGCGGCGCTCCACCAACGATGGCATGCGCGTCGTGAAGATGGACAAGGTTCTCTCTCTGGTGCCCGACCATGCGAAGCGCGTCGGTTTGGTGGGTGCGGCGACCACGGACCACCCACAGATCGCAGACATCGTCAATTCGCTCGCCGATTCCGGGAGGGAGGTCGGTCTTTCCTCGCTCCGAGCCGATCGCTTGGATGACGCCCTCGTATCGGCGCTCCGGCGCGGCGGTCATCGCATCCTGACGACTGCGAGCGACGGCACGAGTCAGCGGATGCGCGACTTCATTCAAAGGAAGACTAGCGAGGAGCAGCTCCGCAACGCCGCGCGCCTCGCGCGAAAGCACGGCATGAAGCGCGTGAAGCTCTACGTGATGGTCGGAGTCCCTACGGAGACAGACGAGGACATCGACGAGCTCATCGAGTTCGGCACGGAGCTATCGTCGATCATTCCGCTCTCGCTCGGCGTCGCCCCGTTCGTCGCCAAGCGCAACACGCCCCTCGATGGGACGCCTTTCGCGGGCATGCCCCTCGTCGAATCGCGATTGAAGCGCTTGCGACGCGGGGTTCGCGGAAAAGTCGATCTGCGCGCCACCAGCGCGCGCTGGGCCTGGATCGAATACGTCTTGGCGCAGGGAGGCCGGGCCGAAGGTTTGGCGGTGCTCGACGCGGTGCATGCCGGCGGCCGTTTCGCGGATTGGAAACGAGCCTTCGATGCGCTGCCGGCGAGTCGGCCAAGACGCCTCTTGGTTCGGCCCAGTGACCGACTCGGTCGAGCGAGCTAGCCGCCGAAGCTTTGCGCCGCCGCGACTGCCCAGTCGAGGTAGCGCGTCGGCATGACGCCCATTTTGATGACGTAGTAGCCGGCGATCAGCAGCGCGACCAGCACGTACCCTGACTGCATCGGTACGGCGATGGGTGCGCCTTCCTCGGGCTCTCGCATGTAGAGATAGACGATGACTTTCAGGTAGTAGAAAGCCCCGACGGCGCTCGCGAGCACTCCGAGTACGGCGATCCAGATCATGGGACCGCCCGCGCTGACAGCCGCGCTGAAGACGTAGTACTTGCCGAAAAAGCCAGCGGTTGGCGGCATGCCGAGCAGCGAAAGGACGCCGATCACGAACGGGAACGCCGCGATGGGATGCCGACGCCCGGCGCCGGCTAGGTCGTCGAAGCTGACGGCTTCCTTGCCCTTCGAGCCCATGAGGATGAGCGAGCCGAACGCGAGAACGTTCGAGACGGTGTACGCCGCCATGTAGTAGAGGACCGCGCTCACGGCGAGAGAACCCACCTGATGCGCGGCCGCGAGTCCAACCAGGATGTAGCCCGCGTGCGCGATGGACGAGTAGGCGAGCATGCGCTTCACGCTGCTCTGCGCGAGGGCCGCGAGATTACCGTAGACCATCGAGAGGACGGCCAGCAGCATGATGACCGGGGTCCAGCCGGTATAGAGTCCGATGCTCGCCGGGTCTCCGAAGGTGCCAACGAGGACACGGACGAGAACGGCGACGGCTGCAGCTTTGACCGCGACGGACATGAAGGTCGTGACAGGTGTGGCCGCGCCTTCATAGGCATCCGGAACCCACATGTGAAAGGGCACCGCTCCGACCTTGAAGGTCAGGCCGACGATGATCATCACGAGCCCGAAAATCGTGAGTGTGGGGTTAGCCTGACCGGCGGCCAGCGATTGCTGAATCCCGGCCAGATCCGTGTGCCCGGTCGCACCGTAGAGAAGCGCGCTGCCAAAGAGGAGAATCGCCGCTGCGAACGAGCCGAGCAGGAAGTACTTCACCGCACCTTCGACGGCCCGCGCGCTGGTTCGTCGGTAGGCCACGAGGGCGTACGCGCCAAGTGACATGGTCTCGAGGCCCAGGAACACGCTCAGCAGGTCCACGGCTCGCGCGAGGACCATGGCACCGAAGGCGGTGAAAATGACGAGGACGTAGAACTCGCCCCGCTCGAAGCCGTGCTCGCGGAGATAGCCACCGGCGAGCAGCGTAGATAGGCCCGCTCCCACGCAGATGACCACATCGAAGAAGAGGCCGAGCCGATCGACCGCGATGTAGCGGGTGATGAGCTCAGGTGCGGCGGTCACTTCGCCCGAGCTGAGCAGCGCGCCCGCAATCGCCGCGGCGCCAAAGAGCGAAGCCGTGGAAACCAAAGCGAGCTCGCCCCGGTCGTCGGTCAGAGCGTCCACCAGCATCACGCTGAGTCCGGCCGCAACCAAGAACAGAAGAGGCGCCACGCCGATCAAACTGCTCATCGGGCCTCCTCCGCGGGCTCGAGCGAGGCGAGCTTGCCGCTGGCCTCGAGTCGTTGCCGGAGCGCGTCGAAGTCGGCGAGGTGTGCCTCGGAGGTTCGGTTGCCTTCGTAGTATCGAACCGTGAAGTCCGTGACGAACTCATCGACGCTGGGGTTCATCTTGTCCAAGAAGAACTTGGGATAGAGGCCGATCCAGAAGACCATCACGAGCAGCGGCAAGACCGCGATCGTCTCGCGTCGGTTGATGTCGCTGAGGGACGAGTTCTCGTCGTGGGTGATGGGGCCCCAGAACATCCGGAGGACCGCGTGAAGCATGTAGACGGCGGCGAAGATGACACCGGTGGTCGCCAGCAGCGTGAGAACTAGCCAGGAGTCGCCGAAGCCAATCGAAGAGCGCGAGAAGAACGTGCCCGCAAGCGCCATGAACTCACCGATGAAGCCGTTGGTCCCCGGGAGGCCGATGGAGCTCATCGTGATGATGATGAAGAAGAGCGTGTACCAGGGCATCACCTTCGCGAGTCCGCCGAAGTCGTCGAGCATGCGCGTGTGCCGGCGGTCGTAGATGACTCCAACCAAGAGGAAGAGCGCGCCCGTCGAGACGCCATGGTTGATCATCTGAAGTATGGCGCCCGAGATGCCCGTTCGGTTCATCGCGAATAGGCCGAGCAGGATGAAGCCCATGTGGCTGACGGAGCTGTAGGCGATCAACTTCTTCAGGTCGCGTTGGACCCATGCCGTGTACGCACCGTAGATGATGCCGACCACGCCGAGGCCGGCGAGGACTGGACCGAGGGCCTGGCTCGCCACCGGGAAGAGCGGCATCGCGAATCGGATGAAACCGTAGATACCGAGCTTGAGCAGGACTGCGGCGAGGATGACCGAGCCGCCCGTGGGCGCCTGAACGTGCGCGTCCGGCAACCAGGTATGGAACGGGAACATCGGCACTTTGATCGCGAAGGCCAGTGCGAACGCAGAGAAGCAGAGGTACTGCGGCAGCGCGGGCAGGACCAAGGTAGACAGCTCCTGAAGGTCGAACGTGTAGTGTCCCGCCAGCTTCTGGTAGCTCGAGACCACGTACAGAATTGCCACCAGCATCAAAAGGCTGCCCACCATCGTGTAGATGAAGAACTTCACCGCAGCATAGACGCGGTCTTTGCCGCCCCACACGCCGATGATGAGGTACATCGGCACGAGCATGAGCTCCCAGAACACGTAGAACAGGAACAGATCGAGCGCGAGGAACGCACCGAGCATCCCGAGCTCGAGGAGCAGGAACGAGAACGCGTACTCTTTGATCCGCGTGTTGATGCTGCCCCAGGATGCGTAGAGCGCGACCGGAGAAAGCGCGGTGGTCAAAATGATGAGCCACAGCGAAATGCCGTCGACCCCGAGCTTGTAGGAGATGCCGAACGACTCCACCCAGACGACCTTCTCGACGAAGTGATACGCGGGGGTCGAGTAGTCTGCGATGAGCAAGCGAAGGCTGATGACCAGCTCAGCGAGCATGGCGGCGATCGAGAAGCGCCGGATCGTGACTTCCCAGGAACGGGGAAGGAGCAGCACGACCAACGCGGCCAGTGCCGGAACAGCCAGCAACCAAGTCAGAATGTGAGTGTTCATCGGTGCCCCCCTGCCTTGTGAAGGGAGGCCCGAGAGGGACTCTTCTTGGTCGCGGGCAGCGGAATCCGCTTCGTGCTCGACGAAGAGTTACCGAACGCGTTGCGGACTTCGACGGTCGCTTCGACGATCGGGGTCGCGTACACGAGAGTGGAGGCGAATCGAGCAACTTCACCGACACCGCGACGAACCTTGCGCGCCTTGCCGCTCGGTCCCGGAATCAGGAAGGCGATCCCGTCCTCCTCGAGCCGAACCTCCGGCTGACGGCCGTGCGGATGGGGCTCACCATCGGGGATGACGCTATCGAGTCGCAGCGGGCTCCACTCTTCAGTCACCAAATGACGCTTCGTCACGCCAGTCGGTTGATGTTGGATCAAGACCATCAGAGCGCGCGTGTCGTCGTCGCCATACTCGAACGTGGTCTGGCCTTTGGAGGTCCAGCCCGTCTCGAACTCGCCGTCCGAATTTGCGTCCCATCGGTACTCGTAGCCGAGGCCCGCAGGCGTCGTGAGAAGGGCGGTATCGCCGGAGAACTGCGCTTCGATCCGGGAATGAGGAGTCCAGTACCAGGCCATCACGACGAGGAAACCGATCGCGATGACCATCCCATAGACCTGGACGACGCCGTTCTGCATCCTTGCGAGTGCTCGACCGCTCTCGCGTACCTTGAAGGCCGGAAGCTTCGTCATCAGCGCATCGACGAAAGTCATGTCGCTGTGACCCGCGATGGTGGCCACCTTTCGAAGCGGATTGACGATCGTACGCGCGTAGAACTCGTCGACCCGCCATTTGTCGAATGCGAGCTGGTAGATGCGCGCGGGGATCTTCTGCTCGAGCACGTCCTCGCTCTTATTGCGGTAGAGGACCCAAGCTCCGCTGATCCCGATCGCCATCGCGGCAAACGCGCAGCCTGACGCGAGATTCACCACGGAGAGCTCCTCGGGAACAGGCTGGCCGGCGACCGAGCTGTGCATCCAATGGCTCCACCAGCTCGGAAGGTGGGTCCCTGTGATCGGCAGGACGTGGGGCAGCCCGAGAAAGCCCACGACCAAGGCGCCCGTGCCGAGCACCATCAGGGGTACGGTCATGCTGGGCGGAGACTCGTGCGGATGCGCGTCGTAGGGGTGGTCGCCCGACTGATCGGCGCTTCGGTACTCGCCCGTGAAGGTGAGGAAGTAGAGCCGGAACATGTAAAACGCGGTCATGACGGCAGCGAGAGTGAGGCCGATCAGAACGAACCAACCGACCCCGTAGCTGAGGGCATCGTCGTGACGATGGATCTGGGCGGCGGCTCCGAGAAGAATCTCGTCTTTCGAAAAGAAGCCGCTGGTGAGCGGAAAGCCGGCGATGGCCAGGCAGCTCGCGAGGAACGTGAAACGCGTGACGGGCATGTGCTTCCGCAGGCCGCCGAGCTTGAAGATGTCGGCATCGCCGTGGGCATGCACGGCGTGCATCACGGAGCCCGCACCGAGGAAGAGACATGCCTTGAAGAAGGCATGCGTGAAGACATGAAAGAAGCCCGCCGCGAAGAAGCCCACGCCGACCGCAGCGAACATGAAGCCGAGCTGGCTGACGGTGGAGTACGCGAGGATCTTCTTCATCTCGCGTTGCACGACAGCAATCGAGGCAGCCAAGAGAGCGGTGAGCGTGCCCACGATGGCGATCGTGGCCATCGCCACCTCGGAGGTGATGAAGAGGGGCGAAAGTCGGCAGCAGAGGTAGACGCCTGCGGTCACCATGGTCGCGGCGTGAATCAGCGCCGAGACGGGCGTCGGGCCTGCCATGGCATCGGGAAGCCAGACGTAGAGCGGAATCTGCGCGCTCTTACCGGTGCATCCGAGGAACAAGAAGAGGCAGGCCACAGTCGCCAGGCTGGGCGCGGCGGCCGCAAACCAAAGCGGGAAGTCGCCAGCGAAGGCACCCCCGGTCGCCGCCTGGTTGATGTCGGCGAACTCGAACGAGCCGGCCACGCCAACGAGGATCAACATGCCGATGATGACCCCGAAATCGCCAATTCGGTTGACGACGAACGCCTTTCGGCCGGCCGCCGCATAGTCGCGGTTCTCGTACCAAAAGCCGATCAGCAGGTAGGAGCACAAGCCCACGCCTTCCCAGCCGATGAACATCACCGGCATGCTGCTCCCGAGAACGAGGATCAGCATCGAAGCCATGAACAGGTTCAAGAAGCTCATGAAGCGCGGGTAGCCCTCGTCCTCACCCATGTAGCCAACGCTGTAGAGATGGATGAGGCCGCCAATGCCAGTCACGACGAGGGTCATGACGCCACTGAGCGAGTCCATGACGAAGCGGACGTTGATGGGCACCACGGTGCCGGTCGACGTCTTGACGGAGAACCACTCGTAGAAGTGGTAGCTGAGCACGGCATGTTCCGCGCCGTGGCTCACGCCGTAGAGCTCGATGAACGAGAGCACGGCAAGCACGAACGACACGGCCACCGACCCGAGCGCGATCAAGGTGACGACGGCCTTCGGCAAAGCACGTCCCAGCAGTCCGTTCAAGATCGCTCCACCCAGCGGGAAGAGGATGATCAAGAGGAGCATGAGCTGCTGGGTGGATTCTTCGTGCATGGGATCAGTACTTCAGAAGGGTCGCGTCGTCGGTATTGAGCGTCTTCTTGATGCGGTAGTAAGCGATGAGAATCGCCAAGCCGATGACCAGTTCGGCCGCGGCAACCGCGATGACGAAGAATGCGAAGATCTGGCCGTCGTGGTTGGCCGGATAGGCACGGTTGAATGCCAGAAGGAGCACGTTCACCGAGTTGAGCATCAGCTCGATCGACATGAGCTGGATCAGCATGTTGCGCCGAACCAGAAAGCCGGCAGAGCCGATGCCGAACAAGACCGAAGCCAAGGCTAGGTAAGTCCCGATCCCCATCCTGCCCTACTCCGTCCGGCTCCGGGCCACAGCGATGGCACCGATGATGGCGACGAGAAGCGTGATCGAGATGATCTCGAAAGGAGCGGCAGCCTGCTGATAGATGGCCGCCCCGAGCCCCTCAACGGTTCCGAAATTCTCGGGAACCTCGACCCAGGGCGCATCAAAACGCGCCAAGGTCGTCGAGAGCGCGAGCGCCAGGGTGACCACGATGGCAATGCTGACCGCGCGCGGAGCGACCCGGCCTTCGATCGGTCCTACCTCAGCGGCAGGCCCGATGAGCATGATCACGAACACGAACAGAACCACCACAGCGCCGGCGTAGACCAGGAGCTGCAGAACGCCCATGAGCTGTGCGTCGAGGGTGAGAAACATCGCCGCCAGCGAGATGATGTGGACCAGGAGGCCCATCGCCGCGCGAAGTGGGCGCCTTGCCCAAATCGTGAAGAGACCGCCGGCCATCGCGAAGATCGCGGTCACGACGAAGAGAGTGGCGCCGGGAAGGGTCACGCAGCCCCTTCTATCACGCTGCGGACGCTGTCGTCGTGACGAACTCCCTCAGGAACGCCGGCTTTGGCGGCCTCGACGAACTCCTCACGGAACTTCTGAATCATCCCGAGCATCGGCATCGCCGTGCCGTCCGCAAACGCGCAGATCGTATTGCCCATCATGTTGTTCGAGATGTTCACCAGTAGATCGAGATCGTCGGCCTTGCCACGGCCGTGGACGAGGTTGTCGAGAACGTCGACCAACCAGCCAGTGCCCTCGCGGCAGGGAGTGCACTGGCCGCAGGACTCGTGCTTGTAGAAGCGCATCAAGTTGCGGCAGGCCTCGACCATGTTGACCGTGTCATCCATGACGATGGCGCAGCAAGTGCCGAGCATGGTGCCGAGCGCGCGATAGGTGTCCACACCCATCGGGACGTCGATCTCGCTCATCCCGTGCCATTTATGGAGAGGGTGGTCCTCGTTGGGGGCGTCGACTTTGCGGCGCGGGTCGAGGACGGGTGTAGACGAACCGCCTGGAATAACGGCCTTGAGCGGACGATCGCCGAGCATTCCGCCCGCGTAGTCGTCGATGAGCTCGCGCATGGTGATGCCGACCGGAGCCTCGAAGAGCCCGGGGTTCTTCACGTGGCCGCTGATGCCATAAAGTCGCGCGCCGCCGTCACCGGGAAGGCGCCCGAGCGCGGACCAGGCCTCGCCGCCCATCTCGACGATGTCGGGGACCGCCGCGATGGTCTCGACGTTGTTGACGATCGTCGGCATGCCGAAGACGCCCTTCACGGCCGGAAACGGGGGCTTCAGACGCGGCTCGCCTCGGCGCCCTTCGAGCGAGTTGAGGAGGGCCGTCTCTTCACCGCAGATGTACGCACCGGCTCCGGAGTGGACGTACACCTCGATCGAGCGATCGATGCCGAACGGCTTGTCGCCGAGGTAGCCCGCCGCCCTGGCTTCGGCGATGGCCTCCTCGAGGCGCTGGATGGAAAACGCCAGCTCTCCGCGCACGTAGATGTATGCGACGGGTGCGCCGATCGCGTAGCAGGCGATGATCGCCCCCTCGATGAGCCGATGGGGGTCGAGGTCCATGATGCTGCGGTCCTTGAACGTGCCAGGCTCGCTCTCGTCCGCGTTGATGACGAGATAGACCTGCTCGCCCTCCCCGGGGTTGAGAAAGCCCCACTTCACGCCCGCCGGGAAGCCAGCACCGCCGCGGCCCCGGATATTGGCCTTTTTGACCTGTTCTTTGAGGTCTTCGGGCGTGCGGGTCGTGAGCGCCTCGCGGGCGACCTTGTAGGCGCCTGCCGGCTCGACATTGGCGAGCTTCCAGCTTTCCGCGATGCCGTAGCGAGAGGTGAGCAATGGTTTCATCGGCTGGGTCATGCGTCTTCCCCACCACCAGAGTTCGTTTCGGCCGCAGGCGGCGGCTGTGAAGCTAGGCGGACGGCCTCATCGCTCGGAGGCGGCGGCGCGGACGTCTTTGGCGCACCCTGGCTGGGCTGAGGGCTGCCGAAGCGGGCGTGGGTGGAGAACTCGGCGGCCGCGGCCTCAGCCCCTTGGGTGGCGTGTGCGTCGATGATTCGATCGAGCTGCTCCACGTCGAGGTCCTCGTAGTAGTAGTCGTTGATCTGGACCATCGGCGCCTGGCCGCAGGCAGCCAGGCACTCGGCCTTGAGGAGGGTAAACTTGCCGTCTGAGCTCGTGTGGCCGGCTGTACAGCCTAGCTTCTTCTCGAGGTGCTCCTGGATCGACTTGCCGCCGCGGAGGTCGCAGGAGAGGGTCCGGCAGACCCAAACGACGTTCTCACCGACCGGTTCGTCGAAGAACATCGTGTAAAAGGTGACGACACCCTTCACAACAGCTGTCGATACGCCGATGCGCTCGGCGACGTAGTCCATCACCTCGGGGCTAATCCACCCGTTCTGTCGCTGACAGATCCATAGCACCGGCAGAAGCGCCGCTCGGCGCTCCGGATAGCGGGTCAGGATCTGGTCGACCTGAGTTTCACGTTCCGGCGAAAGCAAAAAGCCCATGGCGGCGCGGGGACGCTAGGCCCGGGGGCCGCACCTGTCAAGGTCGACGAAACGCGACCGTCAGCCCTGCACTTCCAGCGTACTCACGCGGGCGCAGTTGAACGATGACACAGGGCTCCGAGCCCGTCTCCTTGAGGCACTTGGCGAGCCCGGCGAAGGTGCGCTGCTGGCGTAGACCGAACCACTTCACGCCGGCAGGGAGCTCGCTCTCGCGGGGGTGGCGGAACACGGACACGGCCCCGTCGCTCTCGATGAACGAAATTTCCCCCTGAATCACAGCGGGATCGTCCAGGAAGGCCGCATCGAGCATCCGCCAGAAGACGGCGTCTCGCTGCTCCACGTCTTGGGGGGTCAGCTCGATGCGCTGCGTCTTCATCTGGGCGAGGACAGGCTCGAGGTTCTCGGGGACAGGCTGATCGGGGTTCTCCATCGCAGCGACCAGCAGCCTCTTCCGCTCGATGTCGGAGCGGAGCTCGAGCAGCTCGAGGGCACGGAGTCGAAGCTTGGAAAACGACGCGAGGTGCGGCTCGGCGGCGCGGACGGCCTCTGCTTTGCCGCCACAGGCCGCGAAGAGGCACGCGCCCGAAATGACGAAGATGGCCCAGACGCACCGAAAATGATGGCGCCGCATGCCGCTTACAGTAGTCGACGGCGCACCCAAGCCCAACTAAAGTTGCGCCGATGGCGCTCATCGAGTTTCGAGGAGTCAAGAAGGCGTTCGGGACGAAAGTCGTCTACCGCGATCTGAACCTCGACGTACGCGAGGGTGAGGTGCTGACCATCATCGGGGGCTCCGGACAGGGCAAGAGCGTCATGCTCAAGATGTTGATCGGACTGCTCGACATCGACGGAGGCGAGATCTCGTTCGACGGAAAACGAATCTCGGACATCTCCGAGGCGGAGTACGCCCCGGTTCGGCGTCGCGTGGCGATGCTTTTCCAGGCCGGCGCGCTGTTCGATTCGCTGAGCACGAAAGAAAACGTCGCCTATGGACTTCGAGAGCAGCTCTCATTGAGCGAAACCCAAATCTCGGAGCGCGTGCGAGAGTCCCTCACCTACGTCGGGCTTCCGGGCACCGAGGAGACGCGACCCGCGGACATGTCGGCGGGCATGAAGAAGCGCGTGTCACTCGCCCGGGCCTTGGCGATCCGCCCCGAGGTCCTCCTCTACGACGAGCCGACCACGGGGCTCGACCCGATCAACGTGACGCGAATCGCCGACCTCATCGAGTACTTGAACGAGACCCTGGACGTGACCTCGATCGTCGTCACTCACGACATGGACACAGCGCTCGCGATCAGCGACCGAATCGCCATGATCCAGGGCGGATATGTGATTTTTTCTGGGACTCCCGATGAACTTCAGGCTTCCGAGGAGCCACTGGTGCGTGACTTCCTCGAGGGCAACGCTCCGGTCGACGAGGACACCGAAACTCTGCTAAGGAGTGCTGGGTAAGGGGCTGGCAGGGCAAGGCATGAGGACGACCTCCGCAACACGACTTCGCGTTGGCATCTTCGTCTTGGTCTCTTTGGTGATCGGGGCGAGCGCTGCGTTCGCGATCGGCGCACAAGAGAACTTGTTCGCACCGAAGACGACCTACCACGCGATCTTCACCGACGTCGGCGGCCTTCAAAAGGGCAACACGGTGCGGGTGGCCGGCGTGAACGTCGGCGCGGTGACCGAGGTCGTGATCGGCGAGGAAGGTAGTATCCAGGTCTACTTTCGGGTCATCGACGAGGCCACTCACCTGATTCGCGGCGAGCTCGGACTGTCACTCGATGGTGCCGATCCCGCGCCAAGCGTCGCATCGATTGGCAGCAAGGGCCTTCTCGGCGACCGACTCATCGAGATCGTCGTGGGCGCGGAAGAGTACCCTGTCTGGGATCCCGAGCAGCCGATCCCAGTGGCGGTCGGCGGCGGTCTGATTGCGCTCGCCGAGCGGACGCTCACGGAAGCTGAAGGCACCGCCAGCAACCTGCGAAAGGCGACCGACCCGTTCGCCGACCAAGAGTTCTCGGAAGACCTCAAAGAGACCGCCCGCAACTTGGCCAAAGCCAGCGGCTTGATCGCTAGCGGCGACGGCACCATCGGACGGTTGGTTCACGACGCAGAGCTCGGACGAGACGTCAAAGGGGCGGTGAAGGAGTTGCGCGCGGCAGGCAAACAGGTCGCCGCCCTCAGCAAGAACCTCAACCAGATCACCGAAGACATTCAGGCCAACGACGGCACGGCGAATGCGCTGCTCTACGGCACGGAGGGGCGCGATGCGATCCGGAACATCCGAGATACCTTCGGACAGCTCAACACCATCCTGACCGATGTCCGCGAGGGAGACGGCACGGTGAATCAGCTCATCTATGGCGAGCTCGGCGATTCGTTCATGGACAACCTTCAGAACGCGAGCGACGACATCGCCTTCCTCACGAAAGAGGCGCGCGAGGGCAAGGGCACCGTCGGCGCTCTCTTGACCGACCCCTCGGTCTACGAAGACATCAAGCGGCTCGTCGGCGACCTCGAGCGAAACGACATACTCCGCGCACTCGTGCGCTATTCGATTCGACGAGACGAATCCCGAGACCCCGTCGAAGTCACCGAGCCGTAGTCGATGAAGGCGTACTTGGATCTGCTTCGGAAGGTGCTCAACGAAGGCGTCGAGCGCGATGACCGCACGGGAACCGGCACGAAAAGCCTCTTCGGGTACCAGATGCGCATGAACCTTCAGGACGGGTTTCCGCTCCTGACGACCAAGAAGGTGCATCTCAAGTCGATCATCCACGAGCTGCTCTGGTTCATCCGTGGACAGACCCATGTAAGCCACCTGCAAGAGCAGGGCGTCAGCATTTGGGACGAGTGGGCGACCGCGGAGCAGACCTCTCGGTTCGGCCGTGGCGAGGGAGACCTCGGACCGGTGTATGGACACCAGTGGAGAAATTTCGGAGCCAGCGAGCGGGCCGACGGCACGTACGAACGGGACGGGTTCGATCAGCTCTCACACGTTCTCGAACAGATCAAAACCAACCCGAACAGCCGCAGACTGATCGTTTCCGGTTGGAACCCGCTCGAGGCGGAGCGCGTGGCCCTTCCTCCTTGCCACACCCTGTTCCAATTCTACGTTTCCAACGGACGCTTGAGCTGCCAATTGTACCAGCGCAGCGCTGACGTGTTCTTGGGGGTTCCGTTCAACATTGCGAGCTACGCGCTCCTCAACATGATGGTCGCCTCGGTGTCGGATCTGGAACCCGGCGACTTCATCCACACGTTCGGCGACGTGCACCTCTACAGCAACCACATCGAGCAGGCGCGGCTCCAACTCACGCGGCGCGCTCGCCCGCTGCCCACGATGTTCATCGACCCCTCGATCAAGAACCTCTACGACTTTCGGTACGAGCACTTCCAGCTCAAGGACTACCTGCCCTACCCTCCCATCAAGGCTCCGGTGGCAGTGTGACCGAGGAGCGAGCAACGCTTGCTCCGCTTGCGTTGATCGTGGCCGTCGCGCGCAACGGAGTCATTGGTCGAGCAGGGACCCTTCCTTGGCACCTCTCCGAGGACCTTAGGCACTTCAAGCAGACCACGAGCGGGCATGCGATCATCATGGGCCGCAAGACCTACGAGTCGATCGGCCGGCCGCTGCCGAAACGTCGCAACATCGTAGTCACACGAAGCGGCGCCCGTTTCGAGGGCTGCGAGACCGCAACCAGCCTTCCCGAGGCGATCGCACTAGCGCGCGAGACCGACGACTGCCCGTTCATCATCGGAGGCGCGTCGCTCTACGCCGAGGCGCTCCCGATCGCCACCGAGGTTCACCTCACGCGCATCGATCACGACTACGAGGGCGACACGTTCTTCGCGAGTGATTTGTCCGCGTTCGAGGAGACCGAGAGCCGCGACGGAGAGACCGATGGCGTTCGGTTCCTCGTTCTACGCCGCAAGCCGGCGTCCGGGTCCACTCGCTAGTCCGTCTGCTCCATCAGGACCAAGTACCCGCGCGCGCCCTGTGGATCGTCGTCGAACAACGCCGGGACCCGACCTTCGATGCTCGGCGCCTGCCGACGCTCGAGGCCTGATTTGCCGGAGGGCATGGCTTCGAGGTGACCGTCGAGCTCTTCCTCCCGGTACGGCTCGGGCTCGCCATTGACGCGAGGTTGATCGGCGATGCGGTCGGGCGTGATGCCGAGCGCCTGAATCGAGCGACCGGAGGGGGTGTAGTAGCGCGAGATCGTGAGCTTGAGGGCGCTCCCTCCGGGCAGATCGAAGATCGTCTGAACGCTTCCCTTGCCGAAGCTTCGAACGCCGACGACCGTGGCGCGACCGTGGTCCTGCAGGGCGCCGGCGACGATCTCGGATGCGCTCGCGGTGTTCTCGTTGACCAACACGACCATGGGCCACTTCGGACGAGTCCCCCCGCGACGTGCAGCGTAGCGAGCGACCTCTTGTCCATCGCGTCCGCGCGTACTCACGATGGTGCCGGATGCGATGAACTCGTCGCTCACCCACACCGCCTCGTCGAGCAAGCCCCCGCCGTTGTCGCGGAGGTCCACAAGGAGGCCCTCGACACCCCCCTTCTTCTTGAGCTGCACGACCGCGCGATCGAGCGCGTCACGCAGCGACCGCGCCGTGCCGTCTTGAAACGCCTTGATGCGTACGTAGGCGACCCGGCCGTCGAGCACCTGCATGTCGACCGGGTCGAGCTCGATGAAAGCCCGAGTCAGGGTCCGCTCGAGGGCTTCGGGCAGGCCCTCCCGACGGATCGTTACCTCGACGTCGGTTCCGGGCTCGCCGCGGATCATCCGAACCGCATCGTATAGGCGCAAATCGCGTGCTTCCTCACCCTCGATGGTCAAGAAGCGATCGCCGGGGAGCAAGCCGGCTTTCGCAGCGGGCCCTCCTTCGAATGCGGAGAGTATCGTGATCCATCCGTCACGAGTCGAGACCTCGACGCCAATGCCGGCGAAACGGCCGTCCGAATCGCTCTTGAAGATTTCGTACTCCTCCGGGTCCATGTATTCGCTATGGGGATCGAGCGACTCCGCGAGACCTCGAATCGCGCCGTCCACCAACTCTTCCTGGTCGACCGGTTCGACATACGCGAGCTCGATGAACGCGAGCGCGCGGGCGAACAAGGACAAGGGCTCGAACGGGCTTCGCCGCGCGGGCGCTTCGGACGCCATCGCCACTACGAGGACGAGCGCCGCCACCATGGCGACGAGCAGGCGAAGTGTTTTGCGGCCCCTTTTCTGACGGAACATGTGGCTCAAACCTTTACAATTGACAGTACTTGGATCCGTGGGTAGGACCACTCAATATACGAGCGAGGCGCGCCCCGGCAGGAGCGTGCCCGCATGGAGGATTCTGAAACGTGTCAACGACCGATAAGCGCAAGCAAAGCCTCTACTTCCCGGAGTCGATGCTACACGACATCAAGCATGAATCGGCAAGGTTGGACCGCTCGCTCTCTTGGATCGTCCAACGCTGCGTGAAGATCGCTCTGCCCGAAATCCGCAAGCTGCCCTCGGTCAACGACATCCCGGACACTCCGGAAGACGCCGCGAAAAAGTAAGCTCCGCGGGCGTGTTGTACGAGCGCGAGCGCTTCATCGAGGCCGAGGACGGAACTCGGCTGTTCGTCGAGGAGCTGGGTCAGGCTGATCCCACCATCGTGCTGACAGACGGCATCGGTTGTGACGGGTTCGCGTGGCGCTACCTCGCACCGAGGCTCGGCGAACGACACCGCGTCGTGCATTGGCATTTCCGTGGCCATGGTCGAAGCGGCCCTCCGGCGAATCCGGAACGCCTCTCCATCGAGGACCTCGCCGGGGACCTTCGACGAGTGCTCGACGAGCTTCAGGTCGAGCGGCCCGTGATCGCTGCGCATTCGATGGGTGTGCAGGTCGCCCTCGAGTACTACCGGCAGCAGCCGGACGACGTCTCCGCCCTGGTGCTGATGTGCGGCACCTTCGGCCGGATCACGACGACGTTCCACGGTACCGACCTGCTCGACCAAATGTTGCCCGGCCTTCTCCGAGGGGCGCGAGCGTTCCCAGGCATGGCGCGGGCGATCTGGGGACGCGTGCCAGCGGCTTTGGCGTTTCGCGTCGCGTGTGCAGGTCGCGAGCTCGACCGTGATCGAATCCGAGAAGAAGACTTCGAACGGTACTGGGCACATTCGGGTTTGATGGACCCCGACGTGTTCCTGCGCATGCTTCAGTTCGCCGGCGCGCATGATGCGCGGGGCTTCCTTGCCGAGGTCCATGTACCCGCACTCGTCGTCGCGGCCGAGCGAGACACCTTCACGCCGATGACGCTCGCGGACGAGATGGCGCGAGCCATGCCGAACGCGGAGCTCGAGGTGATCGAAGAGGCCAGCCACGCCGCGCCTGTCGAACAACCTCGGCGCATCGCCGAGCGCCTCGAAGAGTTCTTGAGTACCCGCGTCGGGGCGACAGTCGGGCAGGACTAGTACTCCGCGCGAAAAAGCTGCTGGCCCATCAAGACGTACGTCCCGCGAGGCACGAACGACTCGTTCGACACACGGACGAAGGTTCCGTTGGAGCTGCCGACATCGGTCAGGAATACGTGGCCGACTTCCGAATGGATGCGGCAGTGCAGCCCCGAAACGTACCCGTCCTCGGGGAAGATCACGTCTCCGCGCTCGCGACCGAGATGGATGCCATGGGGCGGAACCGGGTAGCTGTTCCCGGTCGAGTCACGGCCGATGACGAGCGAGATGCGACCGACGAAGCCGTGGTGAGGGCTTCCAGCATGCTGGGTGCCGTCAGGCGCGGGGTCCGGCGCCGTGGGACCCTCGAAGCGGAGAATCTCTTGGCCGACGCGAAACACGCTGCCGTCGAAAAGCTCGATGGGAACATCCGCGTCGATGCGGATGTAGACTCCGTTCAGGCTCTCGAGGTCTTTGACGACCATCTGATCGCCCTCGAATCGGAACTCCGCATGCTCGGGCGATAGATAGGCGTCACTCGCGAAGATGCCGCCGGTGCTTCGTCCGATGGGCGTGGGGCCACCGGACAGGGGAAAGGATTCACCCTCGGAGCCATCGGGCTGAATGAGGACGAGACGGGCGAGGGGTGCCGGAGCTTCCGGCGCTTCGGCGACCGCAGGGGGCGACACACGCTCCTCGGGGGACTCCAAGTCGGAAGCCGGAGGGAGGTCTGAATGCAGGTCGTGCCCGCACACGTGACAGAAGCGGAAATTCTCCGGGACGTCGGCCCCGCAGTGGGTGCACGGAGAGGTGGCGTCACTGAGCGGTGCAAGCTCCGCGGGAAGTGGCTCTAGTTCGGGGACTGGCGCGGGCTGGACCGGCTCAGGCGTTGGGAGCGCGATATCGAGCTGAGGCGCGGAAGCGAGAGCGCCAGAACCCGCCGCATGCGCGGGGGGCGCGTTGGTCGTGCGACCCTCGGAGGCGTTAGGCGCCGCAAGCGAACGCGGTCCGTTCGAATCACGCGGCAGCTCCGCCCCACAACCAAGACAGAATTTGTAGTGGTCTTGGTTTTCTTTTTCGCATCGGGAACAGACGATCACGCCGTCACCTCCACTCGAACCAGGTTGCGCCCGAGGAACAGATAGTCGCCGTGCCCGAGCTCCTTCTCACCGCGAATGCGCACGTACGTGCCGTTCTGCGAGTTCTCATCAATGAGCTTCAGATTCTCGCCAATCATTTCGACCTTGGCGTGCCGGGGCGACAAGTAAATGTCGTCGGGAAAGTTGATGTCGCAATCTTCACGGCCGATCTCCGCCGTTTGCTCCTGAGCGCAACACACGATGCCGTCCATGCCCCCCTCGAGCACCTGCGTGATGCGAAACGCGCTCGGCCGTCGTGGCGATGAGTAGAAATACGTCTGATCGGGCTCGGGGCCAGAGCTGTCCTTCGGGGTGGCGTCGACTCGAAAGAGTTGCTGCCCACACATGAAGTGGTCGCCGATCTGCAGTGGCGCCGAACCGCGGATTCGCACGTACACGCCGTTGAGGCTGCCTTCGTCACGCACGGCCAGCTTCTCTCCGCGGTACACGAAGTTGGCGTGCCGCGGGCTCAACCAATTGTCGCTTGGAAATGGGATCTGGTCGGCCTCTCGACCCGCGACGTGCTCAGTGGCCTGAAGCAGGTAGCTGAGCCCCTCCCCCATTGCCTCGTCGCCCCGGACGACGATGAGTCGCGCCTTTCCGGGCATCTGCAGGGCGCCAAAGTACTGGGCATCGAGCGTTTGGGCCTCGGCTGGCACCGGCGCCCCGCATGCTCCGCAGAATTTGTGTCCGGACGGAACCGCGCTGGCGCACTCCGTGCAGACATAATTGCGAGCTTGCTCCATCCCTCATCCCCTCTTGCCCAGCCCCCTTGGTGGCAAAGCTATCGGGAGTAATAGGCCATCGGATCGCCCCTCGTCAATCGGCGCGCGGCTCGGCTCTCGGGCCTGCTTTGCTTGTGGGGGCGCTCCGACTACCCTCTGCCGGATGCAGCTCCTCGCAGGCGCATTGTTGGAACGGCCACCAGGGCCCAAATACGCTGCCGCGCTTCGGTTCGCGGAGCTGGCCCCCCAAAATCCGCTCCCGAAGCCTCAGACACTCGCCAAATGGCGCAAGGGCCTCCCGGACGACTTCGAACTGGCGCTACGTGTCCCAAGGTCCGTGTGGAACCCGCCGGAAGGGCCTCTTCGCAACACGGAGCAGCTCGAAGATGGCCTGGATTGGCTATCGAAGGCGACCGAGAGCCTCCGTCCGTCCCTGCTCGTCCTGGCCACGGGGGCCAGCGTCACGACGGGAGCCCGCGATCGGGAGCGTCTTCGGGGCTTCATCGATCGGCTACCAAGGCGTGACGGCACGCGGATCGTTTGGCGTGCCGCAGGGCTTTGGGAAGCAGCCGCCGTGCAGAGCTTCGCGCGGACGCTCGGCATCGTCGGGGGTTTCGACCCGATGAGCGATCCCGCTCCGCGAGGTGACGTCGCCTACGGATCGCTGAGCGCGGAGGGGCTTCGGCGCTCGTTTTCTCACGCCCTGCTTCTCGACGTCATCGACGGCCTTCACGCATGCGAAGCCGACAAGGCATACATCACGATCGACTCGCCACAATCGTTTCGTGAAGCAGGGCTGCTTCAGTCGCTCTCCGAAGGCGGCGAGTGAGCACGTGGGGCGCGAAGGTCAACCGCGTCGATCAACCCGATCCAGGGTTGCTCTCGCTCTCGATGAGAACTGAAGGGCGCAACGAAGCGCTCGTTGTCGTCACCCTCCCCGGCATCCTCGGCCTCGGCGTCGTCGAACGCCGGCCGCGTGGCGCCACAGCAAGCGAATCGACATCGAAGTTACGGCGACACGTCGAGGGAGCACGCATCGTCGCCGTGGACCAGAGTCGGCGCGCTGCACGGCTGACTCTGGTCCGCGGCGGCGACACCGCGTTTCTGCTAGCGGCACCGGGCAAACCATACGGAGCCTGGTGGCTCGTGGACGCGGCGGGTGCCCTCGTGGTTCGATCGCCGGGCGCCGGTACGACAGTCCCCGCTGAAGACGGCCATTGGTCCCAACAGGAACTTCAAACGCTTCGGGAACTTGGGGAGCAAACCCTCGAGACGCATCGGGCCGGTCGACTTCAACAGCTACGACGTGCGCTCGACCGGCAGATCAAGCGGGTCCGCAAGAAGCGCGAGGCCATCTTGGGCGACCTCGAGCGGGCGAGGGAGGCGCAGGGCCTCCACGAGCAAGCGACGCTCCTTCTTGCCCATTCCTCGGGGATTGACAGGGATGCCGAGTCCGTCGAGCTCGAGTCCTGGGAAACCCCCGGACGACGCGTGCGGATCGAGCTCGTACCTGGTCAATCGCCGACGGAGAGAGCCCAGGGCCTCTTCGCAAAGTCGAAACGGCTGAAGCGCGGGCTCGACGTGGCACCGGGGCGCCTGAGTGCCGTGGAGACGGAGATCAACGAGCTCGAGCAGATCGGCGAGCAGCTTGAAGGCGCGTCCCCCGCGGAGGCGAGCGCGATGCTCGAAGCGCGCGGCGTCACCGTAGTCGAACCTCGTGAGCGGGAGCGAAAGCGACGGCGCGCCGGTGAGCGGCTCCCCTATCGCGAGTTCTGCAGCGAGGACGGCGCATCGGTGCTGGTCGGCCGTGGCGCGAACGACAACGATCGGCTCACGCTTCGAGTCGCGCGTCCGCACGACCTTTGGCTCCATGCGCGAGGGGTCACGGGCGCGCACGTCGTCGTTCGCCTCTCGAAAGGAAAGTCGTGCTCGCCCGAGACGCTCGTCGACGCGGCGACGCTCGCCGCCCACTTCAGCGAGCTTCGCGGTGAACCCATCGTCGATGTGCTCTACACCCCTCGCCGCTTTGTCCGGAAGCCAAGGGGAAGCGCGATCGGATCGGTGACGCTCGAGCGCGAAAAGGTGATCGCCGTACGAGTTGAACCGTCGCGCATGGCGCGCTTGCTCGCCGCGGAAAAGAAGCCTTAGCAGCAGGCTTAAATACCAACGCCCCAGCCGATTGACTGGGGCGCTAGCAAGCGAATACCCCCCTGTTGAAACTAGAGGGGTCTTCACGACGGACTGCGCGAAGGCCTTGGCGCACCAGGGCCTTAGGCAAGGGGTCACCCGAGGTGACCCCTTTGGTCGACCCGAAGGCCCACCGCCTAGAAGCTTATTTCTTCTTGCGAGTCGCGCGCTTCTTTGTCGTGCGCTTCTTGGCTGCCTTCTTCGTCGCACGCTTCTTTGTCGTGCGCTTCTTGGCTGCCTTCTTCGTCGCACGCTTCTTTGTCGTGCGCTTCTTGGCTGCCTTCTTCGTCGTACGCTTCTTGGCTGCCTTCTTCGTCGCACGCTTCTTTGTCGTGCGCTTCTTGGCTGCCTTCTTCGTCGTACGCTTCTTGGCTGCCTTCTTCGTCGCACGCTTCTTCGTCGTGCGCTTCTTGGCTGCCTTCTTAGTCGCGCGCTTCTTCGTGGTGCGCTTCTTCGGCGCAGCCTTCTTAGTTGTGCGCTTCTTGGCCGTACGCTTCTTCGCAGGCCGCTTCTTCTTAGCTGTTCGTTTCTTTGCAGTCGCCATGTCGACCTCCTCCAAGGTGGGTCAAGATTGCAGGTGCACGTACCGTATTGTCACGTCACTTCACGTGTCAAGCGGAACCGCACATGAATTATACATAACTTTGTGCTCTTTTAGCG
>Ga0316187_10000580_pt1 | contig 29401 bp, 34 predicted proteins | sample CroRivburrow1_MG_FD_204927 | JGI IMG/M metagenome (GOLD analysis project Ga0316187, IMG submission 204927) | Coastal sediment microbial communities from Maine, United States - Cross River worm burrow 1 | ecosystem: Environmental > Aquatic > Marine > Coastal > Sediment | place: USA: Maine... | reverse complement strand
ACCCCTGCCCCTCTCCCGGCGGGAGAGGGGTTCCTTCAACCCAAAGGCTATCGACCCTTTTGGTTCAGGACTCCCGCATCCGGATCCGCTCGTGCAGAGGGCTGCTCCGCGGAAAGTGGGCCAGCAGGAACTGCATCTGATCCGAGAGTACGCGCCGCCCGCGCAGATATACATATTCGGCGTGCGTCGGAACGAAGGGGACCGCCAGCAGTTTCATGCTTGCCTGCTCGGGCGTTCGCCCGGCCTTGTGGTTGTTACAGCGCTTGCAGGCGGTGACCACATTCTTCCAGCCGTCTGTCCCACCCTGGCTCATCGGCGTCACATGATCGCGGGAAAGGTCCGTGTGTCTGAACCTGCCCCCGCAATAAAGACAAAGATAACCATCCCGGGCGAACAGCGCCTCGTTACTCAACGGCGGGGTATAGCTCCGGTTGGCCCTGATGGAGGCATAGCTGTCGCCGCGGGTGGCGATTATCGAATTCACGTCTAGTACGCTGTGGTGCCCGGTACGGGAATTGAATCCACCGTGGATCCGGTAAAGCAGTTCGCCGCAGGCATATTCGACCTGCTGCAGGTGATACAAGCGCACTGCGTCGCGGTAGTCGATCCAGTCGAGCGGCATCCCTGCAACGTCGGTCCTTAACACCTGGTAGTCAAGAGAGTACATCACAACAACCCCATACAAGCCATGACCGCCCGCAACCGGCTCCGGGCAAAGGATGCGCCGGAACTGCTACAGCATCATGATATGAAAGATGGCGTTGCATTTAATCAGAGAAACTGGAGTAAAACAAATGGCCGGGATCTGCTGCAGGCCCGAGAAACGCTACCTGTTGGACTCAAGAACCGGTTGTTTGTGCAAACAGGTGCCCACGTCGATTCAGGAGTCGTGTCTCCGCGGGTCAATCCGGCGTAAGGGATGGATCCCACACAACGGGTGCCGTCAGGGTGCTTCAGTCGAAATGACGACGTTGACCGTATTCGATGATCCGGGTGCTACCGGGGATACTTCACCGACAAGGTCGCCGCTCTGTGTGATGGCATTCCCGGATCGCGAGAGCTTCGCCACCACCGTGACCTGATCGTGGTCCGACAGTTTCAGGTTCGGCATCATCGCCATGCTGTCGTCGAGAATGACATCCAGCGGCAAATCGTCGGCACGCTTGCGTACCACCGCCAGCGGCATGGGGGGCCCGGACAGCGCGCGGGCAAGTATGAACAAGGTTTCGTCACCGCTCACTGCCCCCTCGAGACTCTCGTCCAGCGAGATGTGAACGCGTATGGTTCCACCCTGCGACGTGGCCTCCTGTTCAGTCGCGGGAGGATTTTCCACCGCAACCGCCGCTGCACCGCCATCCGCCATCCGGGCCCGCGCCCGGGAGATCTGCGCGCGGATTTCTGCCTGCGATTGAGGGTTGTCCGCGAACAGCGGCTCCGCCCGTTGCCATCGCTGCAGCGCCAACGCCACATCGCCTCTTCTGTCTGCCGCGATCCCTGAAAGCCACAACGCAACGGGATGATCGGGGTTCAGTTCCAGCGCCGTACTAAGCAGGTTTTCCGGCTTGCCCGCGAGAATCCCCTGGTTGGCCATGGCGAGCGCGTCGGCTTCGCGCACCAGCAGGTCCGGGTCGTCGCCAACCAGCTGTCTCAGTTTGCCGAAAGAATCGGCGGCCTCGTCAAAGCGCTCCAGCGTCATGTAGGTCGATCCCAGGAGGTACCAGCCCTCCGGGTTTTCCGGGTTCTGTTTCAGCTCGCTCTCGAGCCGCGATACCACCTCGTTGATGTCGACGTCGGCATGTCCCTCGGGCAGCGTTGCCTCCGCGGTTGTCTGCCCCCCCGCCCCCTGCAGGAACGAACCGGGTTGACCCAGCACAAGGTAGAGGACGCCCGCCAGAAACGGCAGGCTCACCGCGACCACGATGCCTGCCCAGCTCCCTTTACTTTCAGCATTGGAACGGGAATCGTCGTCCGCTTCGATATCGTCGAGCAACGCCAGTTCGATTTCCTTTCGCTGCTCGGCAGCCTGCACCGCATCCAGTGCACCGTTGTCGACCTGGTCCTGCAGCAGGGCCAGCTTCTCCCTGGCAATGGCAATGTTCTGCCGATCACGTCCGTCTGCCGAATTGCCGCGGGAACCCAGCATGGGCAGCACCAGGATGACGATGGCGGAGATCACCATCAGCGAAACGATGAGAAAAAACCAGAGCATGCGACGTAAGTTTCCCGGTCTCAGTCTTCCCGCAGCAGGCGCTGGGCTTTGGCGTGCCGTTCATCGTCGAGTTCGACCACCGCGTCACTTCTGCGGCGCCTCGCTTTACGGATCAGTATCAGCAAGCATAAGACCAGGATTACGAACGGCCCGGCCCAAAGCAAAATGGTGGAAGTGTTGACGGGTGGCCGGTACAGAACGAAGTCACCGTAGCGGTCGACCATATAGTCCAGGATATCCTGATCGGATTTTCCGGCTCTGACCATCTCGTAGGCCTTGCCCCTCAGGTCCCGGGCGAGTTCGGCATCGGAATCCGCCAGGTTCTGGTTCTGGCAGACCAGGCATCTGAGTTCATCGATCAGGTCGTGATAGCGTTGTTCCTGTACGGAATCGTCAAACTCGAGGATATCGATCGCAGCCAAGGCGGTTGTCGACAGCGACAGTACCGCAATCAGTGTGACGAACCACGTGACCGAATTTTTTATGAGGACTGTAATTGCTGTAATCCTTCTATCAGTGGCAGTAGTTTTTTGTTCACGTCGTTCTCGTTCACCGGGCCGATGTGCTTGTAGCGGATGATTCCCTCATGATCGATAAGGAAGGTCTCCGGCACGCCGTAAACGCCCCAGTCTATGCCGACCTCCCCCTGCGCATCCACGACCGACAGCTTGTACGGGTCTCCCAGACGTCTCAGCCAGGTTTGAGCGTCGACAATCTCGTCCTTGTAGTTCAGCCCCACCAACGGCACCGGATTTCGTGCAGCCAGGTCCTTCAGGACCTCGTGCTCGGCCCGGCAGGAGACGCACCAGGAGGCCCACACATTGAGCACCCACACCGTTCCCCTCATCTGTTCCGGGTTGAAGTTCTGCGACACATCATCCAGGCGGGGAAGCGTGAAATCCGGGACCGGTTTATCGACCAGCGGTGACGGGACATGCCGCGGATCAAGCTTCAGGCCGATAGCAAGAAAAACTCCCATGACCAGGAATATGATCAGCGGCACATAGTAGCGAACGGCTTTGCCGGCCATTACACAGCCTCGGGAAGGGCACCAGCCGGGGAGCGCCGGTCCTCAGCCAGGCGCGCCATGCGGTAGCGCGGATCGAGCGCACCCAGCAGTCCGCCGAACGCCATCACCAGCGCACCCAGCCAGATCCATCGCACGAAGGGCTTGTAATAGAGCCGGACGCTCCAGCTGTCGTTCGCACCCAGCGGTTCCCCAAGCGAAATGTAAAGATCCCTGAACAGACCCGGGTCGATCGCCGCCTCGGTCATGGACTGCGATTGGGTCGGGTAAATCCGCTTCTCGGGGTGCAGAACGGCGACGGGTTCACCTTCCCTGGTGACGGTCAGCGTCCCCCTGTCCGCGGAATAATTCGGTCCCGGAATGCGGGAGACGTCATCGAAACTGAATTCGTAGCCACCGAGGGAATAGGTCTCGCCGGGCGAGAGCCGGACGTCCTTTTCCATCTCGTATATCGACACCATGGTGACGCCCACGATGAATATTGCGATGCCGAGGTGGCCGCAGATCATGCCGTAGAACCCGCTCGGAATGCCGAACAGCGCTCTGAGCTTGCCTGGTTTGTTGCGGATGCGCTCCCACAAGGCGGCGCCGGTGGTCAGCGTCACCCATACGGCCAGGGTCGCACCGAGCGCGGCCTGCCAGTGGAACGCGCCGATCAAGAAGGGTATCAGGACCCCTGCCAGCACACTGGCGCCCAACATCCACCACAGCGGGCGCATCAGCCGCGAGAACTGATCTTTCTTCCATCGTGACAGGGCGCCCACGCCGACCGCCGCCGCGAGCGGGATGGTCAGGGGCACGAAAACCGAGTTGAAATATGGGGGACCAACGGAGATTTTGCCTACACCGAGCGCATCGAGCAGCAGCGGGTACAGGGTGCCCAGCAGGACGGTGGAGGCAACCACGACCAGCAGTACGTTGTTGAGCAGCAGCGCCGCCTCCCGGGACACGAGCTCAAAACTCGTAGTGGACCGGATCGAAGGCGCACGCCACGCATAAAGCGCAAGGGAGCCGCCGATGACGACGCAGAGGAACGCCAGGATGAAAACGCCCCGGGAGGGATCGGTGGCGAAAGCGTGGACGGAAGTCAGTACGCCGGAACGCACCAGGAAGGTGCCCAGCAGGCTGAGCGAGAACGCAAATACGGCGAGCAGAGTGGTCCACGCCTTGAAAATGCCCCGCTTTTCCGTCGCGGCAAGAGAGTGGATCAGAGCGGTGCCGACCAGCCAGGGCATGAAAGAGGCATTCTCCACCGGATCCCAGAACCACCACCCGCCCCAGCCCAGTTCGTAGTACGCCCACCAGCTGCCGAGGGCGATGCCGAGCGTCAGGAACAACCATGCCATGTTGGTCCAGGGTCGGGACCAGCGCGCCCACGCCGCGTCCAGCCGGCCGTGCAGCAGCGCCGCCACCGCGAAAGCGAACGGAACGGAGAATCCGACATATCCCATGTACAGCATCGGGGGATGGATGGCGAGGCCAAAGTCCTGCAACAGCGGATTCAGGTCCCGGCCTTCTGCGGCGCCTGGCAGCAGGCGTTCGAATGGGTTGGAGGTAAACAACATGAACAGCAGGAAACCGATGGCGACCATGCCCATCACGCCAACTACGCGCGCCCGCATGGCGTCAGGAACACTGCGACTGAAGAACGCGACCGCGGCGGTCCACAGCGACAGCACCATCGCCCACAGCAGCAGGGAACCTTCATGAGCACCCCAGACCCCGGATATGCGGTAGATGAGGGGCAGCCTGCTGTTGGAATTCTGCGCCACGTAGGCGACAGAAAAGTCGTGCACGATGAATGAATAGGTCAGACAGACATACGCAATGGAGATGAACAACAGCTGGGCGTACGCGGAGGGGCGTGCCACCGCTATCCATCCGGGGACGTTGCGAGCAGCGCCCACCACCGGCACTACCGCCTGCACCAGTGAGACACAGAGCGCAAGGATCAGGGCGAAGTGCCCGATTTCCGGGACCATCAATCGGAATTCGTCCATAACGTCAGTTCTGCTTGAGTGTGTGGGCGGCCTTCAGGGCTTCGGCGGCCTCGGGCGGCATGTAGTTTTCGTCGTGCTTGGCCAGGACTTCGGAGGCGACGAAAACGCCCTCGCCGTCAAGCTGTCCCTTGGTCACGATGCCCTGCCCCTCCCTGAACAGGTCGGGAAGAATCCCCTCGTAGGCGACGCGCACTGTGTGTGCCGTGTCGGTAACGTCGAAGTGGACCACCAGGCTGCCGTCCTCCCTGTTCACGCTGTTGTCCGCGACCAGTCCGCCAATCCGGAACGGGTGACCAACGGGGGCTTCTCCGGCGGCCACCTGGGAGGGGGTAAAAAAGAACAGTATATTCTGCTGGAACGCATTGAGCATCAGCGCCACGGCGACGCCGATGCCGACCACCAGAAAGACCACCATGATCAGGCGTTGCTTTCTTTTCGCTCTCATGTCGATTTTTCCACGTATCTCGTCACTTCCCTTCTGACCGCTTTATTCCGAAATCGTGCCGCAACCACGTTCAAAACCAGCACACACAGGCTCAGGCCATACGCACTCCATACATAGAGCCCGTATCCGCCCATTTCAAGAAATTCCTTCATAGCTCTCCGTCGCTCACCAGTTCTCTCACCCAGCGGGTCCTGCGCTCACGCAGCAATATCTCGGCTCGTACCCGGGACATCAGGACCGAAAAGTAGAACAGTTTGAATGCAACCGCCATCACCAGCAGGGGAACCAGCATGCTCACGTGAATCGACGGTCTGTCGAATTTTGTGATGGTAGCGGGCTGGTGGAGTGTATACCACCATTCCACCGAGTAATGGATGATCGGTATATTGACCACGCCCACCAGCAGCAGGATGGAAGCCGCGCGCCATGCGGTCTGCCGGTCGCTGATGGCAGACTGCAGCGCCATGAAACCGAAGTACAGGAACAGCAGGATCAGTTCCGAGGTCAGCCGCGCGTCCCACACCCACCACGTACCCCACATGGGTTTTCCCCAGATGGATCCGGTGACCAGCGCGAGAAACGTAAAAGACGCGCCGATCGGTGCCGACGCGGTCGCCATCACCTCAGCCAGTTTCACCCGCCATATGAGACCGATTGCCGCCAGCACCGCCATAAACACGTACACGAACATGGACATCCACGCGGACGGGACGTGCACGTAGATGATCCGGTAGCTCTCCCCCTGTTCGTAATCGCTGGGCGCGACCACCAGGCCCAGGTAGAGCCCTACGGCGAACAGAACGACACAGGGCACCGCAAGCCAGGGCAGCAACTTGCCGGCGAATCCGTAGTAAAACCGCGGCGATCCGAATTTATGAAACCATGCCCACATGTGTCAGGTCCCTCCGCCGGTCACACTCAGTGCCCCGGCAATTGCGACAGGCGTCAAGGTTATGGCGAGCGCCAGCAGCGCGCCCAGCAAGGACAGGTGACCCTCTATGGACAGACCGACACTCGCACTTTGCACGGCGGTGGTCGAGAAAATAAGGACCGGGATGCACAGGGGCAGCACCAGCAATGACAGCAGCACACCACCGCGCTTTACACTGACCACCAGCGCAGCGCCGAGCGCGCCGAGCAGGCTCAGGATCGGCGTGCCCAGCAGCAGGGTCAGGAACAGGGCCTGCCAGCCCGCTACCGAGAGGCCCATCAACACCGCAAGCAGCGGCGACAGCAGTATCAGCGGAAGACCCGTCATCAACCAGTGCGCCGACACCTTCGCAGCGACCATCAGAATGACGGGATGCGGACTGGTCAGCATCTGCTCCAGGCAGCCGTCCTCGAAATCCGTCCTGAACAAGCTGTCCTGCGACAACATCGTGGCAAGGAGCGCGGCGACCCAGATGACGCCCGCGGCGATCTCGCTCAGCTGGTTTGGGTCCGGCCCCACACCGAGTGGAAACAGGCTGACCGCGATAATAAAGAACAGCAGCGGATTGATCCACTGGCTGGGGGTGCGCGTCGCCAGCGTGAGGTCGCGGCGGACCAGTGTGAGGTAGATGTTATCCATGACCGACGGCGTCAGCCCCCAGCCTGACGGTGCGCTGCGCGTGCCATCGCCATTCAATGCTCTGATGGCTGGTGACAAGTGCCATGCCGCCGGATTCCATGTGTTCGACCAGCAGGTCGCGAACGATCTCCTGCGCATCCCGGTCGAGCGCAGTCAATGGTTCGTCCAGGACCCACAACCGGGTAGCCGAGATCAGCAGCCGCGACAGCGATACACGCTGTCGCTGCCCGGCCGACAAGTGCCGGCAAAGCTGGTGCTCGCAGTGTGCGATGCCCAGCCGCCCAAGGGCATCGGCGACCGATACGCCCGACGGCCTGCCGGTCAGGGTCCGGTCCATTTTCAGATTTTCTCCGGCGGTCAACTCGTCCTTGATCCCGTTCTTGTGTCCGACGAATGACAGCTCCCCCATGAATTCCGACCGGTTCTTCTGGATGGGGCTGTCGTTCCAGTAGATCATCCCCTCGTCGATCGGCATCAATCCACTAATCATGCGCAGCAACGTGGTTTTCCCACTGCCGTTGGAACCGTCGACCTGGATCAGTTCCCCGGGTTCGAGTCCGAAAGTCATCCCGGAAAACAGCTGCTTGTCATTCCTTTCACAACCGAGATTTTCCACTTTCAATTTCACTAGATTTCGAACAAAGATGGGCTGCCTGGAACATTCGGGTCGGTCGCCGCCCCGGACCCGACTAACGGATCCGGCACTCGCACTGCCGGGTAAAAAAGCGCTGCATTATACCCATGTTTGGACCTCAGGATATCCTGGAAATTCGGTTCAGAACGGATTCGAATCCAGTTTCCTCCCCCGATTCGACGGATACGGCCATTGCCAATTCCGCTTCGGCAAGGGGCTCCGCTTCCTGTATCTGCATGTCGAGCACCCGCGTCGTGGCTTCGGACGGGTCCATTCCCTCGGCCAGCCGTCCGGTGATACGGGACCTCAGCAAGCGCTCGTCGCACCTGAGGTCCAGAACCGCCGCATCCACGCCGTGCTTCGCGGCCAGGTCATAAAACATTCTCCTGTGCCCATACTTGAGGAACGTGGCATCGACGATGACGGCGTATCCTGCTTCAAGAACCGATCGGGCGGTCCTCAACAGGTGCTGGTAATTGCGGGCGATGTTGCGCGGGCTGTATCGATCGGACGCTGCGGGTGCGCCATCATTTCCCGGCGACAGTCGTTTTCTCTCGACGTCGGACCGGATGTGGATAGCGGACAGTCCCGGAGCCAGGCGCTCGGACCACCAGCTTTTCCCGGAACCGGAAAGGCCGTGCGTAATGACCAACCTGGGGCGCGGACGGTCGAGGTAGCTCCTGGCCAGTTCCAGGTGACCATCGATCTCGGCTTTGAAATCCCCGCCTCCGGACAACTGCAGATTTCGAATGCAGGCCACCTTGGCCCGGACCATGGCGCGATAAACGAGATACAGCGGCAGCAGTTTCAGGCCCGGGTAGTCCCCGGTGGACGACAGGTAAGTATTGAGTAAGCGGCAACCGTAATCGCGGTGTCCATGGTAGTTAAAATCCATGACGGCGAACGCGACTTCGCTCATCACGTCGATCCATCTCATCTGCGGGTTGAATTCGAGGCAATCGAACAGGCGCACCCTGCCACCGATGACCACCATGTTCCCGAGGTGCAGGTCGCCGTGGCATTCCCGGACGTATCCATCCGATATCCGGGATTCCATGGTCGCGGACAGTTGCTCGAACCGGGCTGCGATCCAGGCTTCCAGATAATCCAGGCGGCGGCCGGCCTCGCAATCAAGGTGCGGCCTCAGCACCAGGAAGTTGTCCTTGACTCGTTGGCGCACCTGATCGGGCCTACCGTATTTACGGTCACTGCTGACCAGTGCCCGGTTCAGGTGAAATTCGGCGACCTCACGGGCGAGATCGTCAATAAGTTCCACGGACAACCCTTTTTCTACCAGCACGTCCATCTCGCACCCGGTGTCGAACTGGGTCATCTTTACCGCGTACTCGATCACCGGGCCGGCGCCGCCCGGCACGGGGTCCTCGATACTCCCCGTGATGGCGACGACTTCGAGATACAGTTCCGGCGCCAACCTTCTGTTGAGGCGCAGTTCCTCTTCACACATCGCCCTCCGCTTGGCAAGGGTACTGAAATCCAGGAAGCCGAGTGCTACCGGTTTCTTTATCTTGTAAGCGAAGGTCCCGGTGAGCAGCACCCAGGAAATGTGGGTTTCGACCACTCTGACTTCCCGCACCGGGTGATCGTAGACGGAGGGATCGCACAGCGACCGGATCAGCGCTGTGTGGAGGAGGAGTTCTTCGGAATCCGGATCCGGCTGCTCAGAGGTTTCTGCTGTCGTCACACCAGGGTATGTGCCGGGTGCCGCCAGTCATCGCCATACTGATCCACGATGTGCTGGAACAGGCTCTGATATTCTTTCTGCACCTCTTCGCCGAAGAGCGGATCGTCCAGTTTATCCGCCTCCACCCCGAGGTCGATGTCGCTACTGCTCTCGATCAGCTTCTGAGCGGTGCGCAGCAGGTTTTCCTCTTCCTTGCGCATATGCGAATACAGGGTCTGAACGTACTCCTTGCCTTTGGCGACGATCTCCTTGCGCAGCACGAAATCGCCGTACTCCACCGCCTTCACGAGCTCGTAGAATGCAGACCCACTGGCGGTTATCTCCTGATGCTCCCGGAACAATTCATCCACCAGCTCGCGCGTCTCGGGTGCCACCTCCTGGAGCCGCCTGAACATGATGTCTTCCGCGGGGTGGTGCATCTTGTCGGCATAGTTGATCATGTAGCGCATGGCGTCGTCCAGCACTTCAAAATCTCTTGGCTCCTCGGCGACCAGCGCGTCGATCTCGCTGGAGATCAATTTGAGAATCCTCGCCATGTTGACATGGTCCTGGTGTATCTTCGCAACTAGTTGGCTCATGATTGCTTCCCAATTCAGTTCCCGGTGAAACTACGTGGTGCGGGCTCGCCCCATGTTGACGTAAATCAAATACCCGATACCTTCGCCGGGTATGATAGGGCGACCTATATCAACCAGATTACCGGACTTATGCTGTCAAGACCACTCCTGAATGCGCGCATTTTACTTTACTGCACCCTGCTGCCGGTACTTGCCGGCTGTGCGGGCACCGAGGTGAAAATGCACACCTATCCCGCCGATATGGTGTATATCGAAGACAGCGAGATCGAGAGTGCGATGCTGCGCCTGAGTCAATATGTGTGGTCCGTCAATGACATTTTTGACTCCCAGGAGCATATCGCCGGATACAATCGCGAGCGGATCATTGAGCTGCTGAAAAACATGGAAAAGGAGGCCGATGAACTCGGTGCGGGAGCCCGGCAGACCAACCACCTGTTCATCGACCAGAACATCGAAGCGTTCAGAGCCGACGTGGAGCGCGCCCGACGGGCGGTAGAAACCGATCCGCCCAATTACTACCTGGCCGGGCGATTGTCGGGGAGCTGCCTGGCCTGTCACACGAAGCGCTGATCCTCCAACCCTTCCCCTGCCCCTTCCACTCTGAGGGTGTCGCAAAAGTCCCCTCCAGTGAGGAAAGGTTTGAGCAAAGGGGAACCTGAGGCGTTGATTTTACCCCCCTCATCCCGGCCTGCCACTCTCCCGGAGGGAGACGGGTTCGAAAGGGATTTCACAGGGACGGTGTAAGATCCTTCGCGCTGGGAATGCTCTCCGCCAGGGTCTGGCACGAGATGCAGCGCGTTACCGCGGGGTCCGCATCCAGCCGGGCCTTGTCGATGGGTTCGGCACAGTCCAGACACACCCCGTAGACGTTCTTCTTGATACGGTAAAGTGCATTTTCGATGGTCTGCAGCCGCTCGACGTGGCTCTGGATCGACGTGAGGGCCAGATCGGCGTACAGGTCCGCCACCGCATCGTCGCCGCGGTCCCTGACGCTGTCGATAACATGCAGTTGTTCCAGCGTGGTGCCGTCGCCGGCAAGCTCGACATTCATCTCCCTCGTGAGCGTATTCCTTTCATCGGCAAGCTGATGCCGGAATCGGATTATGTCGGCCGTCCCGACCTTTACGTGAGCAAGCATTGTTTCTATCCAACAGTTGATTGTTTGATTCAGGCTCTACTGAACTAACTGACCGTAATCACCTGGCATGGCGCGCTGTGGCAGACTTTCTGCGACACGCTGCCGAAGGCCAGCCCCATCAGGGAACCCAGCCCCCGGCTACCCATCACGATCAGCTCCGCACCGGTTTCTTCCGCGACCGCGTTGATCGTTTTCGCTACATCGCCGGTGCGCACGAAGGTGTCGTAATTTTCGATCCCCTGCGTACGTACACGCTCCAGCGCCGCGCTGATCATCTCGGAGGCGACCAGCTTTTCGTACTGCCATTGCGGCGGCCCCTCGATGTGTTCCACACTGGCATAGCGCTGCAGTTCCTCGGGCAGTTCGCCGCGGCCAACGACATTCAGCAACAGAAGTCCGTCCGTCGCCGCAGCGAGCCTGCACGCAAGGTCGATGGCCCGGAATGCGTTCTCCGAGCCGTCCACCGGCAAGAGGATCTTCACCGCACTGCCACTTTTATCGATTTGGGCTTGACTTCCTTCGCCTTGGGTATCAGCAGGGCCAGTACACCGTCACGGCAAGACGCGTCGATGTCGTCCGGCCTGATCTCGCTGGGCAGAGTAAAAAAGCGCGCGAATTTTCCCGTATACCGCTCGGTTCGGTGACGCTTGCCGCCCTGCTCCTCGATTTCCTTCTCTTCCTTCTTTTCTCCCTGTATGCCAAGCACACCCTTGTCGAACGTTATACTGATGTCCTCCTTCCTGACGCCGGGCAGATCCGCTTTTATCAGGTAGCTTTCATCGCTCTCCTCGATGTCCACCGTCGGGGACCAGTCGGCAAGCGTCACGGCGCTTTCGCCTTCGCCGCTGGTGAGCCTGCGGCCCGTGGCCTGGTTGTAACGATCGAGCAATGCTTCCATTTCCTGAAATGGGTTCCAGATGTTCGTGTTCATTTTCTATCTCCTGAACGATGTCCTGTTGAGCGCCGCAGAGCGGGACTCAACGCTTCCTTAGTACGAAATAAACGATTATCGGTATATTACGCCGGTTGCATCCGGGCCGTATTGATGCAGGTCAAAATACGCGATCGACTCAGGGGTTGACCCGATCCAGCCCCACGAAAGTGCCGCCGTTTCGAGTCGTCAGGATCCGCATGAGCGCGGCAAAGCGAACTCCGGTGGCGTCGAGACCGTCGCCGCGGAGGAACTGGACGGGAAAGCCAACCGCATGGATGCGGACCAGGCGGGTGCCGTCCTCGTCAGCACGGTTGTACTTGTCGACCGTCTTCACCACCTGGTCGATGGACCCGGTGGAAAATTCGTCTCCGAATACGTACAGGCTGATCTTCTTGTCCGAGGCGTAAAACGTCCGGATTGCGGTGGTAATGCCTTCGACGGGACTGCTGTTACTGAACGGGTTCCAGCTCGCCAGCCGGCGCAGGATCGCCTTGCGGCGGGCGGGCGTGTCGGGTATCCATCGGCCGGAGTACTGCGAGAACATGTACTCGCCCATATCGTTCATGACCTGGATTCCCTTTACCGTCGGGTAGATATCCAGGGTTTCCCTGACCTTCTGCTGCATCAACTGCCAGCTGTAGTTGAACATGCTGGCGGATGTGTCGATGATGAAGACAATGTACTCACTATCGACAGGGATGCCGCCAATGGGCGCATCCACCGGCCTGCGCCGGAAATTATCCCCCAACAGCCGCCACATTTCCTCGGTGAGCGACTGCTGTGCTGACTCCAGCTGGCCCGCGATGCGACGCTGGGTCTCGAGCTGTTGCGTCGCATCCTGGAACTCGCCTTTGACGTCCGAAAACTGTTGAAGCAACCGGGCCAGCTGCTCCTCCCAGTCCGAAAGCTGGGGCTGCTTGCTGCGAAGTTCCCGGTTCAGTATCCGTGTTTCACCCCGGATTTCGTGCAACTGCTGCTGGAGATCCGCGACGACGCCGCTGAGATCCGCTCTGACCTGCTCCAGCACTTTGGGCTCACCGGTTTTTGACAGTACCAGGACCAGGATGATGGCACCGAACGCGGAACACACCACGTCCAGGAAGGAGATGCTGAAGACCTGCGAATCCTGCCGGCGGCGGCGCCTCATGGCCAGTCCTTCGATGGGCTCATGAACGATCCGTTGCTGCGCACGGCGAGTTTCCAGAATTCGCTCGGCGCGTAGGGATCGCCCTCGATCGGAAACAGGATGGAATTGACCGGTACGCCGTCGGGAAGCGCCCTCACCGCCTGCCGGAAGTAGTCCAGTCGCTTCTTGCCGCTTACGCGGCCGCTGCTCTTTCCCGACTGGCCCAGCGTGGGCAGACCGTCAGTCAGCAGGATCACGTTGTCAGGCCTCGGCGTCATGCTCCTGACCTGCTGGAACGCCGTGTAGAGGTTGGTCCCTCCCGCGGGTACCAGGAGGTTCAGGCGCGACATGACCTGGTCCAGGTTCGAGCCCTGGCTTACCGCCATCCACTTCCCGTCCCCCGTCAGAGGTTTGGCATCGACGTTGAATGCGATGACCTGAAACTGGCTGTCTGGGGGCATCTGACTCAACAGCCACTCCACAGTGTACAACGTACGCTGCCACTTTACGGCGTTGCGCTGCGCCTCGTCGGACATGTTGCGGAGCCGGATGATGTTCACGATGGTCTCGTCCAGCATGCTTGCCGAGGCGTCGACCAGGACAAGGATGCGTTTGCCCCCGACTTTCAACCCGGTGAGATACTGCCTGTCCCCTTCCCCGATAAACCGGCGCGCGCTCCGCCCCTGCTTTTCGGCGTCCTCGCGCTCGCTCGACAGTTTCTGCTTTTCGGCGTCCACGCGCCTGAGGTCCGACTGGAGTTGGTTGACATGTTCACGCTGCGCGGAAGTGATCTTGAGCAACGCGGCGAGTTCGATTTTCTTCTGCTCGATATCCGAGAGAACCTTCCGGGTACGGCCCTGGGCGGTCACCCTCTCATTTTCCACATCATCCAGCGTGTTGCGAATTTCCACCAGATACTCCTGACCGGTGCGGACCTCCGTCTCAAGCCTCACCACCTCGCCACGCAGGTCCTGCTGCACCTCCTTGCGTTTGGCGAGGGTGTCCGAGTTTATGATCATCACCAGCAGGATCACGGAACCGAAACCGCAGAACATGACGTCGAGGAAAGAGAGCCCGAATACGCTGACGTCCCTTCTTCGTTTCATCGGATCACCCGCGTCCTGTTGCCGCGTCGCTCACGAAGCCCGGGGCGTCCCTGGTCATCCCCGGGAACGTTTCAGGCGGTGGATCAGATAACGATCGCAGTAGTTTTCCGTCTCGAGGACGATGCGCTCCTGCGCCAGCTGCAGCTGGTGGACGAAGAACATGACCACGATGCTGATCGCCAGCGCGACGAACGTGGAGTTGAAGGCTACTCCAAGACTTTGCGTCACCCCGGTGATGTCCCCCTCCACGGCGCGGTGCGCCTGTGCCAGCGCGTCGCTGATTCCCCGTACCGTCCCGATAAAGCCTATAGAGGGGATCGCCCAGGCGATGTAGCGGATGATCGACAACTCTGACTCCAGCCGGTCGCCCTCGGTCTGACATACTTCCCGCGCGGCCGCGGACGCGTCCTGCACGTTGCCGCTCGCCGAGAACCGGTGCAGCGCTGCGGCGGCGGCGCGTGGCAGCAGTCCCTCCCTGGCGGTCGGCGGAAGTGCGTCAAGGCGTCGCGAGAGCTTTTCCGTGTCCAGATCCAGAGCGATGTGCTCTTCCTCGTCGTCGGACAGGGTCTCGAGAAGCCTTCGTTCGCGATAACTCGAGTATCCCTTGTAGCCCATGATGCTGAACGCCCACAGTGCCAGCACGAAACACGCCTCCTGTTCGAAGTCGCGGATCACCACGAACAGAGAGCGTTTTTGCACGTATTCGGAATCCGCTTTCATGAGGGCAAATTCCTGCTCCATGAACGCGTCCGCATTGGGACGTATCACCGCCACATAGATCGCATGCACCATGATGATTGCGATTAGCAGAGAAAATACCTGGTAGACGAACTCGATCGGTATGGTTTTTTTCATCTTGTCTCGCTTGTTCTGCGGTAGCTGGTGGTTGAACGATGTGGATCAGATATCGGCTGGGAAAGCAATGACGCTGTCCGGCGAGATGGTCTCCCTGGGGATGAACAGGGTGGGTGCGCGGTCCGGTTTTGTGGTCCCGACCGCCGTGGGCGGCGTGCCCTGTCCCTGCGCGTTCTCTGCCCCGGCCGACACCTCCTGTTCCTGCGCCGAACCCTGGTCGACGCGCTCGTCAACCTGCTGGGCGGACGGTCCAGGGCTCCAGGCCATCAGCGCCAGTATAAGCAAAACTGGAGCCTCAGTACGCATTTCGGGCGATCCTGAAACCGAGGTCGGTGCGTGGCTCCGCGGAATAGTCGCGGTAGCTCAGACGCAGTTCGCTCAAAGTCGAGTCTTTCCAGCCGGCGCCACGAACAACATGGTGTCGCCCGGATGCCGGACCACTGGGATCGTTGACGGCGGAAATCGTTTCCGTTGGATATACGGCATAGTAGTCGTGGACCCACTCCGCCACATTACCGCCGATGTCGTACAGTCCCGTCTCGTTTGCGCCGTAGCTCCCGACCGGAGCGGAAACGGGATGGTCGTCGTCGTAGGACGACAGTGTGTAAGGCAGGATGGTCGATGCCGATCGATCGGCGAAGTTCTCCGCTCTCGATTCCGGAGGATAAGTCTCACCCCAGGCGTACTTCTTGGGATTGGCACCCGAAAACCGGGCTGCCTTTGCCCACTCGGCCTCGGTGGGCAATCGATAGCCAGGGGTGGCAGGCTGGACCAGCACCCATTCATCTCCGTTTTTGCGATATGCCGGCGGCAGTCCGTCCTGATCACTCAGCCAGTTCAGGTAGGCCACGGCGTCGTGCCAGTCGACATTGACCACCGGATGATTATCCAGGTCAAGCGACCTGCCGTATGCCATGCCGGAACGGTGGTCCGCACGGAACCGCCGGAATTGTGAATTGGTTACTTCCCGCACTCCCAGGTAGTAGGGGCGGGTCAGAATCACCCGGCGTCGATTCTCGTTGGCGCGATGGCCCTGCTCGCGGCGGGACGACCCCATGGTGAATTCACCGGGCTCGATCAGTTTGAGCTCCTGGCCCTGGCTGGTGCGGATCAGGTTCGAGTTGGTCGCCACCAGGGGCTCCGCCTCCGCCCTGCCCTCGGGCACGAGATCCACCGCAAGTTCCTTACTCACCCCGGGCCGCGGCGTCACTTTGATGACTTTGGTCTCGTAGCCCGGTCTGCTGAATTCCAGGGTGTGCTGGCGGGCGGTCAGCTTCAGGCGCTGGCTGGCCCGCCCCATTGCGCGGCCATCCACGGCAACGAGTGCGTCGGCGGGATTGGCGGTGATGAACACCACCCCGAAACGCGGGACCATGTCCAGCGCCAGGGTGTCGGCATCTCCGGGATCCATCTCAACCGTCCTTGTGACTGTATCGTAGCCGGCCGCGGCCAGCGTGATCTCGTGTTTCCCCCATGGCGACAACTCGAGTTCCAGCGGGGTACTGCCCTGGAACGTCCCGTCGACGGTAACCGTCGCGACCGGTTTGGTTGTCAGACTCAGCCGCGCTGTTAGCGGTGTCAGGGTGACCACCGGGGGCGCCAGCGCAATACCCGCTTCAACGCTTAACCCGACGGTCTTCGCCTGGTATTGATCGAGTTCCAGGAGCGCCTGGTGGTCCCCGGAAAGCAGTTCCACGGTCAGCGGCGTGACGCCCGCGATCATCCCTTCGAGGGTGACCGAAGCGCCCTCCGGATAGGAACGGAAGGTGACCGGTGCCCAGTCGGGTGCGAGTTCGACACGAAAAATCTGTTCCCGGTCCAGTCCCTCCACTTCGATGTCCATGACGGCATCCTGGTAGCGCTCCTTCGACAGCACGAGTCGGTGCGGTCCGGCGACAAGTTTTTTGCCGACCAGCGGCGTGGGCCCCAGAAAAAGTTCACCGTCACTCACATCCGCACCGTCAGGTCGGGAATGGATGGAAATCCTTCCGGGCAGTTTTTCCAACTCGAAAGAAAATTCGGCAAGGCTGCCCTGCCCGACCACGACGGATTCACGCAGATTTTCGTAGCCCGCCTTGCCCGCGGTGACGACGTACTCGCCGGGCAATACGAGGTAACGGCCCTGCAACGGCACCGGGGGCGGGAAGCCGTCGAAATCCATACGTTCCGGCTCGGGGGCGAACGACAGTGACACCGGCGTTGCAAAAAAGACAAACATCAGGATCGAGACAAGCACCAGGAAGAAAAAGAGCAGCACCACCTTGAAGGTCCGAATGCGGCCGGGCCGCGGCCTGTGGCCGCGCGCTACCCCGGGAGCGGGGGGCGGCCCTCCCCCGTTTACAGCCGGACCCTCCGCCTGTTTCGACAGGCTGAGACACCGGTCGGCGCACTCCAGACGAAATCTGACACTCCCCACCGTCAGTTCGTCGCCACTGCGCAGGGGTGTCGCTCCCTCCACCCGCGTACCGTTCAACAGCACCTCGATCGCGGGCGTTGCCGGAACCACCCAGGGGTGTCCGTGCCGATTCTCGATAAAAGCGTACCGGTTGTCGCTGGTATCACCCGGGACGCTGATGTCCGCGCCTTCGCCGCCAATGCCGATCTTTTCCGATACGCGACACTCGCAGGTCTGTTCACTACCGCAGCTTACGTTAAGGGTGCTCAAATCTTTTCCTCGCACCGGACCACCAGTGTCGGCGTCGCGGCCTCGACGCTGACCTTCAACTCCAGCCGCACATCGCGGTACCCGGCCCTCTCCCCGCGCACTACATATAGACCAGGAAGCAGGTCCACCGTCTTTGCCTTGAACGAACCGAATCGTCCGACCCGATTGATGATGACATTGGTCAATCCGTCGGATTCCAGCATTACACGAACCGGCGTCTCGGCCAGCACCAGCAGTGCGGCCAGCTGATCCAGCTTCTCCTGCAGCCTCGGACCGGAATTCCGGTCGGGCACCGGGGAGTCCAGCAGTGAGCGTGCATTTTCACGCGGTTGGGGTGAGCCAAGTCGCTCGGGGTCCCGCAGCCAGGCATCGAGCTGATCGTGAAGCGCCGCCAGCCTGCGGCTCTGCTCCACACCCTGAACGGCAAACTGTGCCTGCGGATCGATGGCCAGTACCGCATCGAGTTCGCGCGCCACTTCGTGCCAGTTCTCGGCCTGCTCGAACTTTTCGGCCCGCTGTCTGTGCCCTAGTATTTTTTGCTCCTGGATCGCAAGTTCCAGGCGCTTTAGCGCATCCGCAATCTCCGGCGCACCCGGTCTGATTTCACCTGCCGAGGACAGGGCTTTTTCCGCGGCTTCGTAGCGCTGGCTCTCTTCCGCCGCGAACGCCTCGGACATAAGCTGGTTAAAACGTTTATCCTCGATCATACCGCCGATCCGCTCAAATTCGCTGCGCGCGCGATCGGACAGAGGGTCCAGTGCGACCGCCTGTTCGAGCAGGTCGCGGGCTGCTTCGAGGTTGCCGTTCTTCTCACTCGCACCGGCCTCGTCCAGCAGGCTGGAAACCTGTTCGACCTTGTCGGCGCGATCGGCGCCGGCAAGGGCCTGCTTGTTACCGGGTTCGATTGCGAGTGCGATCTGGAACTGTTCCCGGGCCGCCGCGGCATCGTAGCGGTCGAGCGCGGCCTCCCCCCGGCCCAGCGCCTGCTCCAGCTTCTCCGGCCGGGATTTTTCGAGAGATTCCAGCATCCGGGTGGCGGACTCGTAGCCGGACTTCGCCTGTTCGAAATTCCCGTTGGCGAAAGCGGCATCCGCTGCCGCCAGCGCCGTCAGTGCAGCTTCGTATTCCGGTTTGCCCCACACCGCTACGTCCTGGGCCTCAAGTACGGCCTGGAGTTTCAGGTAGTCGCCGAGTGCCTCTTCCGCCTCACGCTTGAATCTGGCGCGCTGCGTCTCGGACTCGGTCGGCAGCTCGGGTTGACTCCGTACCGCCGGGGCGTCGACGTTGTCCGGTGGCACCACAGGTTCAACGTGCCGGGGCAGGATCCAGATCACCGCAACAGCCAGCGACAGCAGGAGTAAAAGAGCCAAAAGCAGACCCAATCGGGAAACTGCTCCGCGCCGGGAGCTTCTCCCCGGGCTCACCGCCCGGGGGCGGTCGGCTGGCCCTTCGCCGGATTCGTCAGGCACGGTATCGTCTACTTCCACGGACGGGCCGGATTTGTACTCAGGTTATTCCTGCGTCGATGGCGGCATCTCCGCCTTTGCCCGGCGGTTCCGGTCCATCTTCCGCTGCGGGTTCGGGGAGTTGCTGCACCGGCGTCGATTCGCCGTCTGTCTGGATGTTCGGAACGGGCAACCCGGTTTCCGTGCGGTAGATTTCCCGCAGCAGTTCCCGCCACTTGAGGAACTGCTCTTCCGCCGAGCCGGTCAGCTCCGCGGTCTGGCCTTCGATGTCCACCACCATCGGGGCAACCTCCGCCTGGAAGGACTCACCCAGCTCACGGATGGCATCCTTGTGGATTCGTTTCTGCGCTCCCATGTCCATACCACTCTTGACCGACGCGGCGCCGCCGATGACCATGACGTCGCGAAGTGTGCCCGTGTTCGTGTCACCGCCGAGCACCTCTACCGCGATGGCACCGATGATCAGTGCGCTGCCCAGCAAATATCGGCTGGTACTCTTGCGCTTGACCTCCCTGAGGGCGGCGGCTTCCTCCAGGCTCAGCCTTCGCCAGTCGAAGTAGGGCGATTCCATTTCGGCGTACAGGTTATCGTAGTAACCGTTGATGACGTCGACCATCAGGTACTCCCGTTCCCGGATCCTGAGCACCCTGTCCATCATCGGGTCATCTCTCGCCGGCAGCCGCTCGATCTGATACGAACCCTCTTCCAGCTTCAGGTACTCTCCGAATGCTTCCGGGGCGAGGGACCTGGCGAAGCGAAGCCTTGCGATCCGCCTGATCTGTTCGATGTCCTCCTGGCTCAGTGCCGATTTCTCTTTATACAGGTCGTTGGCAATCCGGTTGTAAACATCCTGAAATACGTCGCCATCCTTGCTCGACACGTATTCGGATTGCGGTACTCGCTTTTCGTAGGTCCGGCTGAACCACCTGGTGCCGCTGGCGTCGTAGGCATCGATCTTCAAAGCAAGCGACTCGCCGTCCGAGCGATCAATGCGGCCGGTTACAATGACTTCCGCCGCCTCGGTCTGGCTGGGAACCACCCGCACCGCGCCCCAGTGCCCGGTCTGTTGCACCGTGTCGCGAAGGTGGATCGCCATATAGCGCGCTTCCGCGTTGCGGACATCCTCGTTAACACCAATTTCCCTGTCATCGTCGCTGATCGGTCCCGGGTCGAACACAAGTATGCCCACGTCCAGCAGTTCGTCTTCCGGCACGTCGCGCTGCGCATTATTGACCGGCGTATCGGGAACGTCAGGCGCCTCAGGCAATGTTTGGCAAGCCGCCAGCGCTCCCGTCGCCAGAAGACACAGCAGGACGTTCCTCATCATTCCCCGCAGATTCATGTCAATTCAGGTTCTTGGATTGCGCGGTCTGTTTTTCTTTATAGCGACGGTACTCTTCCCACAATTTTTCCCGCAGTACCGGATCGGTCTCTTTTTCAGCCGCCTCGCGCAGTTGCCTCGCCACGATGTCATCGTCGTCATCTGCCGGGGGCGCGTCCCGGCTCGCGGTCCGGGACGGGTCCTGCCCGCCCGGTCGGCCGCCTTCCTGGGCGCTACCTTGCTGGTCGCCCCCTTCCGACTGCGCAGCCTCTTCGTCTCCCTGCGGCTGGTCCTCGCCTTCCTGCTCACGTCCCTGCTCCGGCTCGCCGCCCCCGTCGGCCCGCCCACCGTCCTGCGTTGTTGCTTCCCCTTCCCCCTCGCCTTCACTTCCGGCAGCGCCACCGGCGCCCCCGCCGGAGCGGCCCGAGGCGTCCGGGGACCCGGACCGCTTGCGTTGAAGCTCATCCATTTCCCGCAGAAGCAACTCGTCGAATTCGGACATGGACCTGCCAAGCTCACCGTCCAGAGTCGCTACGCGCTCCTGTTCGGTGCGTTCACCCGGAAAGGATACGGGTCCTGCCGGTTCCAGCTGTTCCGGATCACACCCCGGCTCCGGGCCCACCTCGCCCAGTTCGAATTTCAGCTCGAGGACGGTACGGCAATTCGACGACACCGATCCTCTGAGCCGGCTCAGGTATTCGACATAGTCCTTTGTATCGGACCGGCTCAACCCGCCTCCCGCCTGCAGAGATCTGAACTCGGCCGCTGCCGCGGACAACGCGTCGCGCGCAGCACTCAGGCTGACCCTGGCAGACTGGAGGTCAGTGCGACTGGCAGAATGGGCTACCGGATATGCCATTACCACAACGATGGCCAGCGCGAGCAGACCACCCGCACCGGGCAGCGGCGGTCTTACAATCCGCATTTTAAACAGACCCTGACATTTCGATATCGACCCCCGCGTCCGCGGATTCTCAGCACCTACCCGTATATCGGGTAGCAGTTACGTAAAATGCGATACGCGCCGCAATTGGGCGGGTTATCGGTTGCGACGCTGGATCACATCCTCGATGATTCGTCGAAGTTTTGCCTTGTACTCAGCATAACGTTGTTTCTGGTCATCGGTTAACATGGCCAGGATCGCTTCATCCTTGGAATCGGAATATTTCTGGATTTCGTGGTACAAAACGGCGTCCGACGCACCCTGATCTATTAGCGTCTGGATTCTTTTCGAGTACTTCAGATTGATCTGGATCAAATCCTCCGTCTGTTCCGGACCGAGCTGCAGCACGTCGGCCAGCACTTCAGCCTGCGCTTCCGCGCGCTCAAGCGGTGTCGTGTTGTAGAACTGATCTGCCAGGCCGGTGGTCTGACCATGGGCAAAGGCTGCCAGCATGAAACCGCAGATGACGATAACGTGGATAAAGATAGTTTTCATTCGCATACCTGGTTCGTTGTTCACCTGGATCGATTTTTACCCTGGCCTTCCTCTGGCCTTCCTCTGGCCGTCACGCAGGACTGGCCCGACACGGCCTTTTCCTGTCCACCGGTTCCTGTCCACCGGCGGCCCACCAGCGGATTCGTGGTTTGCTGGTCGCCAGAGGCTGACGCCCCGAAATGATAGCAGGTAAATCCCATATGGCGCTCAAAACAGTCAAAAGTATACCCTGATCAGGCGCATCCGGGCCGTCGATAACTGCGCTCTTGTGCAATCTCCGGGCGAAAGCGCAGACAGGGTTGACCTGGATCAATGATCCGAATCAGGTATCAACTTATGGTTGCCCGCCTTTAGCGGGAGAGAGAGAATAGACCCATGAAAAGCATTCTGGTTCAGGCTGACACAAGTCTGGCATGCGAAAACAGGCTGGCCCTGTCGCTGAAGCTGGCGCAGGCCTTCGACGCTCACCTGACGGCGCTGCACGTGACGCCGAACTACGCCGTACCGGTCTACGCAGAAGCCCCCATCGGGCCCGAAATCATCGATGCGGTGAGACAGGCCGGCCGCAAGAACGCGGCCAGTGCGAAAGCGCTGCTGGAACGCGTCAACGGGAACTACAACGTCGAGATTTCCTGGCGGGAGGTGGACGGCGACATCGTCGACACCCTGTGCGGCTATGCCCACTGCGCGGACGTGGCGGTTCTCGGTCAGTACAATCCGAACGATCCCAGCGACGCCAACCCGGGTGTCATCGAACACGTCCTGATCGAAGCCGGACGACCCTGCCTTGTCGTCCCGTACATCAGGGACAGTTACGACATAATGAGCACCGTGCTGGTGGCCTGGAACGGTACGCGTGAATCTGCGCGCGCGGTGAAGGACGCCTTGCCCATCATGCGCATGGCAAAGCTGGTGGAGGTGCTGTGGGTCAACCCGAAACAGGAGCCGGACGAGAATAACGGCGAGAACGTGTGCACATATCTTTCCCGCCATGGAATCAACGTCAAACTGAGCCGAATGCACAACGAGGAGATTCCGACCGGGGACACGCTCCTGTCCCATGCCGCGGACATATCCGCGGAACTCATTGTGACCGGCGCCTACGGCCATACGCGTTTGCGTGAGAAAATTCTCGGCGGCGTCACGAGGCACCTGCTCGAACACATGACCGTACCGGTGCTCATGTCGCACTAGCACGAAATATCGCTCCGATGAAAAACGAACTGTTCGATGAAGCGCTGCTGAAACGGTACGACACCGCCGTCCCCCGCTATACGTCATACCCGGCCGCACCGCACTTCCGTCCGTTGTCGGAGCAACAGTACCTGCAATGGATCTCGGAGTCGAACGATTGCGCGCAGCCGCTGCCGTTATCAATATACATTCACATTCCGTTCTGCAGCACAGTGTGCTTCTACTGTGCTTGCACGAAGATCATCACCGCGAACCGGAAGCACTCGGAGCCGTACCTCGACCGGCTGCTGCGCGAAATCCATCTGATCTCCAATCGGATCGATACGGACCGGCGTGTGGAGCAGATGCACTGGGGCGGCGGCACGCCCACATTCCTCAGCCGCACCCAGATGCGGATCCTCATGGACGAGCTCAAATCCCGATTCCGTTTTGCGGATGACCTGGAGTCGGAGGTTTCCATTGAACTCGACCCGAGGGAGGTGGGTCCAGGGGACGTCGGGTTCCTGCGGGAACAGGGCTTCAACCGGGTTAGCCTCGGAGTGCAGGACATAGATCCGGATGTACAGACTGCCGTAAACCGCGTTCAGCCATATGAGCAGACCCTGGACGTGTTCGATGCCGCCCGGGACAGCGGATTCAAGTCGATCAGCATGGACCTGATCTATGGCTTGCCGAGGCAGAGCCCGAGGACGTTCGAAACCACGCTGGATGCGATCATCCAGACCCGACCCGACCGACTTTCGGTTTTCAACTACGCGCATCTGCCCCGGCGTTTCAAGGTGCAGAAGCAGATAGACCCGGCGCAGCTCCCCACCGCCCACGAGAAACTTGACATCCTGAAGATGACCATAGAGCGCCTGTCGGCTGCGGGATATGTCTACATCGGCATGGATCATTTCTCACTGCCTGACGACGAACTCACACTGGCGCAGCGGAACGGCACCCTGCACCGGAACTTCCAGGGCTACTCCACGCACCGGGACTGCGACCTGATCGGCCTGGGTGCCAGCAGCATTGGGCAGATCGGTGGCAGCTACGCCCAGAACCACGTGCCCCTCGAGGAATACCACCGGAACGTCGACGCCGGTGTGCTGCCGGTGGTTCGGGGTCTGCAGCCGGATGCGGACGACCTTCTGAGGCGCGCGGTAATCACCCAGTTGATCTGTAACTTCCGTGTCGACATGGACGCCATCGCGGATCGGCACGATATCGATTTCGGCCGTTACTTTGCCGGTGAACTGGACCGTCTGCGGGTAATGCAGGAGGACGGTCTAGTCGAGATCGGTGCTGCGGAGATCAGAATCAACACCAGAGGCCGCTTGCTGGTAAGGAACATCTGCTCGGTATTCGATGCGTATCTGCAGACGGAAGAAAATAACCGCGGCTACTCCAAGGCCATTTAACCTAGCCCATCGGGGCCCTCGAACATGTCAGTACAAAACAGCCAGAAGAAAGCGCTGACCATCAACGCGCTGGGCAAGATGAAACGGGATGGAGAAAAGTTTGCAAGCCTTACCGCTTACGATTACTGCTCCGCCTACAGCGTTAGCGCCAGCGGAGTTGAAGTCATACTGGTAGGGGATTCTCTGGGGATGGTAATCCAGGGGCACGATTCAAGCCTGCCGGTCACTATTGACGACGTCGCCTACCACGTTCGCTGTGTCAAACGCGGCAACCAGGGTTCGTTCATCATGGCCGACATGCCCTTCATGAGCTACTACGCCAAGAACCAGACATTGGAGAACTGCGCATTGTTGATGCGCGAGGGCGCTCAGATGGTCAAGCTGGAAGGCGGATCGTGGCTGTCCGAGTTCACGCAGCTGCTCGTGATGCACGGCATCCCGGTGTGCGCTCACATGGGCCTCACCCCGCAATCCGTGAATCATCTCGGCGGCTACCGTGTCCAGGGACGGAATCCGGACAAGGCGCAGGAGATGATCGACGAGGCGCTGGTGTTACAGGATGCCGGGGCCGGGATCATTCTCCTCGAGTGTGTCCCTCGCGAACTCGGCGCCCGCATCACGGAGGCCCTGGAAGTACCCGTCATCGGTATTGGTGCCGGCCCGGACACCGACGGCCAGATCATGGTCTGGCACGATCTGCTCGGCCTCTACCCGGGCCGCCCCGCGAAATTCGTCAAGAACTTTCTTGAAGGTGAAACCAGCGGCGTCCAGGGCGCGATTTCGAAGTATGTGGAAGCGGTAAAAAAATCCGAATTCCCGGGGCCGGAACACTGCTACGACTAAAAATTTGACGCGACGCCGCCCTGACCGCCGTTGTACTTGTTACCGTTGACCTTTTTCGCTTTTTCGAGCGGCTTGTCCCAGCGGTAAAACCGCATCGGGGGGACGTTCAGGAACTCAACCTCGACCCCGGGATCACCCAGCAGTTCACGTCCCAGGATCGCCACCCGGTCCCGGAACTGGTAGGCAACAAAGCGACCACCCGGCGCAAGGCTCTCCCATACCTCGCTGATGATGCTGCGACCCAGTGGCGGGGATATGGTCGAGAACGGGATGCCCGATACGACGACGTCAGGCGCTCCGAGGTCATTGGCGGTCAGTGCTTCGCAAATATCCTCGGCGCTGCCGTGATGGACACTCAGCCTGGGATCCGATTCCGACCTGAGCAATGACGCGAACTGCGGGTTGATCTCGATCGCCAGCAGGTGTGAGTCCCTGGGCATGGCCCGCAAGATGGCCCGGGTGGTCCCGCCGGTACCCGGCCCGAGTTCGACGACCAGGCGGGCCTTGCCGATGCCGCAACTATCGATGAGGCGTCGCTCAAGGAAGCGGGAACTCGGGACAACGGAACCGACCAGGTGAGGATACTTAAGGAATCCCTGCAGGAAAGTCAGCCTTCTATCGGGTTGAAAGCGCAGGCGCTGTAAATTAATCAAGCAGTGAGGCTCCCAAGGCGGTGGTTCTTATTTTCATCCGTGATTTTACTCGATCCTCAATGGATTTGTCAGAGCTCAGCATTTCAAGCACCCACTATTCTAATAAAAATCGGATGCATTAGAAACTTGACTGCCGCATGAGTTATGGGTAAAGCCACTCGCTCACCCACCCGGATTCCCGCCTGCGGAACAACAGACGATCATGCATACGGTTTGCTTTCCCTTGCCAGAACTCGATATCGTCGGGTTGCAAACGATAACCTCCCCAGAATTCCGGCAGCGGCACCTCGCCTCCGTCGTACTCTTTCCGTTTGTCCTCGAACGCGCGCTCGAGATCGGCGCGGTCGACCAGCCTACGACTCTGGCGGGAGGCCCAGGCGGCGATGCGGCTCCCGCGCGGCCGTGTTTTGAAGTACGCTTCCGATTCCTCCTGAGCAACACGCTTCACGGGGCCCGTAATCCTGACCTGACGCTGCAGCACATTCCAATGGAACACGAGCGCGGCGCGCGGATTGTCGTCAAGTTCTGACGATTTCCTGCTGCCGTAGTTGGTAAAAAAAGTAAACCCGTCCTGATCACATCCCTTGAGCAACACCATCCGCGCCGAGGGAATTCCATCCACCGTGCTCGTAGCCAGCGTCATGGCCTCGGGCAGGTACAATCCAGCGTCCCGGGCGGTCCCGAACCACTCCCCGAAAATATCGAAGGGGTCCCGGTCCTTTTCGGCCATGGGCATCCCGTGCAGTACACCAACACGCAACGACTTCAATATGAGCACGAGTTGACGGATGTTCATGGGCTGGACCGAATCACTGCCACAGACAAGTTGGGTTGGAAAAACCAGGTACCGGCGAACAGCCGGAGCAGGCTCCCGGTAACGGGGAGCGGGTAGCCGGAAGTGCTCCGGTTACTTGATCTTTGATTCCTTATAGATCACGTGCTTGCGGGCGACGGGATCGTATTTCTTGAACTCGAACTTGTCGGGCGTGTTCCGCTTGTTCTTGGTCGTCGTGTAAAAATGCCCCGTACCCGCGGTCGAGACCAGCTTGATTTTGTCTCTCATTTTCTACCCTCGATTGCTTTACTTTTGCCCCTGGGCTATTGAACCCTAGACCTTATCACCGCGCGAGCGCAGGTCTGCCAGAACGGAATCGATACCGTTCTTGTCGATAATGCGCAGACCCCTGCTGGAAATGCGCAGGCGCACCCAGCGCTTTTCACTTTCTACCCAGAACTTCCGGTAGTGGAGGTTCGGCTGAAAACTGCGACGGGTCCTGTTTTTGGCGTGGGATACATTGTTCCCACGAACGGTGCGTTTTCCGGTTATCTGACAGACTTTAGACATTTTTCCAAGGCCTCGGCTTCGGCCGCCAAAAAGAGGGCGCGTTTATACCAGATTTACCCTGCGGAGGGAATAGGCTAAACCCCGGATCGAGGTATGGCCGCCTCAAGACCCTTACAGAAGCCCTCTTTCGCTGAAGGACACCGCGGCGCCGTCCCCGACGATGATGTGATCGATGAGGCGGACGTCCACCAGCGCCAGAGCCGCTTTCAGCCTTCGGGTCAGAGACTGGTCCGCGATGCTCGGTTCCGCGACGCCCGAGGGGTGATTGTGGACGACGATAACCGCCGCTGCATTGTATTCCAGCACCGTCCTGACGACCTCCCTTGGATAGACCGAGGCGCCGTCAATGGTGCCCCTGAACAACTCCTCGAAGCTGATCGGCCGGTGCTTCGTATCCAGGTAGAGACAGCCGAACACCTCGTAAGGCCGGTCCTTCAGCCTGGCATTCAGGTAGGCCCTCGCCGCCTGTGGAGAGGTCAGTGCGTTTTCGTTGCGCATGCGCTCCGCCAGATAGCGCCGGCTCAATTCCAGGGCCGCCTGCAGGGTTGCGTACCGGGTATTACCGAAGCCCTTGCGGCTGCAGGATGCCGGCGCTGCATTCAGCAGCCCGCGCACCCCACCGAAGGTATCGAGCAGCTGGCGGGAGACGTCCAGCGCAGTTTTCCCCCTGGTTCCGGAGCGGATCAGAATCGCTATCAACTCGGCATCTGACAGAACGCCGGCGCCCCGGGCCAGCAGTTTCTCCCGTGGTCGTTCCTCTGCCGGCCAGTCCAGAATGGTCATAATTCACCTCCTTGTCAGTCATTGTGGATACATCCGTGCATCCTTCCAGATTCACCCGGACCAACCCATCCCCGGAAAAATCAGGTTAAACTCTAGCTCAAATGGGTATCACAAACAAACACGTCGTACTCGGCGTGACCGGTGGCATCGCGGCTTACAAAAGTGCCGAACTGGCAAGGCGCCTGCGTGAAAACGGCGCCAGGGTGCGGGTCGTGATGACTAAAGGCGCGGAGCACTTCATTACCCCCCTGACGATGCAGGCGGTGAGCGCCAATCCTGTCCATACCAGCCTGCTGGATCCCGACGCCGAGGCAGGAATGGGACACATCGAACTGGCCCGCTGGGCCGACGCCGTACTGGTAGCGCCGGCAACCGCCAATTTCCTGTCGCGCCTGGCCCACGGGGCGGCGGACGACCTGCTCACCACGCTCTGCCTCGCCACACCGGTGTCAATTTCGGTGGCGCCTGCGATGAATCAGCAGATGTGGCAGGACCAGGCGACGCAGGAAAACATGGAGATCCTGGGCCGAAGGGGAATCAATGTACTGGGCCCAGGGGACGGGGATCAGGCCTGTGGCGATACCGGGCCGGGCCGCATGCTCGAACCCGTGGATCTCGTCGAGGCGCTGTCCGGGACGTTCCGGTCGGGACTGTTGGAAAAAACCCGGGTGATCGTTACCGCCGGCCCGACGTGGGAAGCGATAGACCCGGTCCGCGGCGTCACCAACCACAGCTCCGGCAAAATGGGCTATGCCGTCGCCGAGGCCGCTGCCGAGCACGGTGCGCGCGTGACACTGGTTTCCGGCCCGACGGCACTCACTCCGCCCGCAGCCGTCGACATCGTACCGGTCGTATCGGCGCAGGACATGTACGACGCGGTAATGGACGCGATTGGGGACGCCGACATTTTCATCGCGGTCGCGGCCGTTGCGGATTACCGCCCGGCAACGGCCGCGGAACAAAAAA
>Ga0316187_10000579_pt1 | contig 29408 bp, 28 predicted proteins | sample CroRivburrow1_MG_FD_204927 | JGI IMG/M metagenome (GOLD analysis project Ga0316187, IMG submission 204927) | Coastal sediment microbial communities from Maine, United States - Cross River worm burrow 1 | ecosystem: Environmental > Aquatic > Marine > Coastal > Sediment | place: USA: Maine... | reverse complement strand
TGAAACTTAGCTTTGGCCAGCAGACGCCAGCGTTGTGCGCCATCGGCAGAATGCCTGCCTCCGCCTTCTGGGCCAGTGAAATACCACCCGGCTGATACTTGCCCTTTTCACCGGGAGCGGTGCGTGTGCCTTCCGGAAAAATAACCACCCAACGCTCTTGCTTGAGGAAACCCTCCCCCTGCTGGATCACCTGTTTGATCGCTTCACGCGGATTGCCACGCCTGATGGCGATAGTCCCCATCACAGCCAGAGCCCAACCGAAAAATGGGATATACAAGAGATTGCGCTTGAGTATCCACACATAAGCCGGCACCAGAATCGGCATGGCAATGGTTTCTGCCGCCGACTGATGCTTGGACATCACCACGCAGGCCTTATCCGGGAAATGTTCGCGCCCCTCCACCTCAAGGCGGATGCCACAAATCAGCCGCAACATGAAGAACGTCAGCCCCGACCATGCGCGCGCCCAGAACCAGGAAGCATTGAACCCGAAGATGCGGAAAAGCAGCACCAGCGTGGAAAACACCACCGTGGAGACCATGAACAACAGGTTGAATATCAGGGAACGGATAAACAGCACGGCTTACATACCATCCTTGAGCAGGGCATCCACCGCTGCGGCGAGATCGGGAAATACTCGAATATCCGGCATCAGTGCGCGGGACTTGGTAAGAATTTTATCGGCATCGCCGTAACCGCTTTGCACCAGCCAGCACGGTGCCCCGACGGCATGCGCTGCCTGCACATCGCGTATCGAATCGCCAATCATCAGCGCTTCACCAGCTGAAACATGGAGTGCAGTCATTGATTCTTCCAACAGACCCGGCAAGGGCTTACGGCATGTGCAATCATCTTCCGGTCCGTGCGGGCAGTAGGCCACATGTCCGATCTCGCCGCCCTTTTCCTCGATGGCCAGCATCATCTTGGCATGGATGTTCCGGAAGGTTTCCTCATCCATCATGCCGCGCCCCAGCCCCGACTGATTGCTGCAAATCGCCACAGCAATTCCTGCTTTGCCCAATCGCCCGATAGCCTCAAGGCTCCCCGGAATCGGCTGCCACTGCTCCGGGCTCAGAATATAATCCGGCGAATCGAAGTTGATCACCCCGTCGCGATCCAATAGCACTGCCTTAGGAAGTTTCATCCCGAAACGGTACGTTCAGTCGCATCCAAAGGAAAGAGAAGGCTTCGTGTGGATAACCGTCCAGTTCAAAAGCCCAAAAACTAAAATGATGTAAAAACCTATTTAGAAAGCGTTTTCCTCGCCGTACATCCGGTACAAGTACAAGTACAGCTAAACGAACAGGTAAGACGGTTCATTTTACAGTTGCTAGCGATACAGGAGGCACAATCAGCTCCTCTGGCTATCGCACCGGCTCTGCATCTTGCGTTTGCCAATGACATGTCGAGAAGACAACCTAGGCGATGCCGGTTACCTCCAGCAGCAGCCTTTTTTTGTGCTTTGTCATCTTCTGGCGATTCAGCTTTGTCCACGTCTTGGTTAAATTGTATTTGTGGTTTTACCTGTTCACTGGATTGATTTTTGATTGAATCAGAGTGTTTAGCACAAGAAACCATGCCGGATAGTAGAAAAATACTAAGAATCGAAACTAGAAAAAATCTGGACCCTACGTTCATGTTCTCCCCCCTATAATTAAAAATATGAAACAGCAATTTGTAAATTAATTAGGCCTTACTTCGCAAATTGCCGCCCCCCTTCCATCAACACGAGATAGAATGATACAACTCGTCAAAACTTGCAATCCTTGAAGCGTTAGAAACGTTTAGCGTGGAAGGTCTCTCGAAGCTGCACGCTCCAGTGCAAGAACGTAGTCCGGCGATTTGATATTCAGGCTGCCTTATTCATCAATCCGGTGATTTTGGCAACGTAGTTCACCGTCTCCTGCGGCATACGCTCAGGGTTGCGTTCGAGATTGCCCATGCCCCAGTTATAAGCAGCAAGGGCCAGCTTGGTATCCCCATCGTAGCGGTCCAGGAGCTGCTTGAGGTATCTGCTGCCACCCTCGATATTCTGCTCAGGATTAAATGCATCGTTTACCCCGAGATCAGCCGCGGTGCCTGGCATCAGCTGCATCAGCCCCTGCGCACCAACAGAAGAAACAGCCTGTGGATTGAAATCACTCTCCGTACGCACCACCGCCTCAATCAGTTTCGGATCAAGACCGTGCTTCTCTGCAGCAGCAAAGATGAGTGGTGTGTACTGCTCCTGCCTTGCACTAGCGGATGTAAATACTTCCAGCTGCTTTTCGGGTTCAATCCGAAGCGGTTCGGAAACGGCTGAAGGTTCAATAGCTGGAGCCGGCGAGGCCGCCGGGGCATGCGGCACAGAAGCTTGCTGCACAGGAATCGCTGGCATGGCGGAATGGTTGCGCATGGCCATAAACAGGTCGGTTGATAGGCGCTCGGAAAACGAAGCGTCCTGCTTTGAATCAGTATCGGAGAACAGGGCATTCATACTGGCCCGATCCAGTGCCGTGATCAGGTTTATCGCCAGTGCCCGGATAGCCTCAGGCGTCAATTTCTCACCCGCATTGGGCAAGGTGTTGTGTTGTTCCATATCCAGATACTGCTGAAAGGAACTGGCAGAAGTCGGCGAATTACCCAGTTCCGGCAATGTGATTGCCTTGGCATTCCGGCCCATTGCTGCCATATCCAGATGCGTGATCATACCCATGAACGAGCAATACCCATGCCATTATTGATTGGGATTGTGACCCATAAAGGGAAGCGCGCCCCCTACCTCAACAACACTGCCTTAGGGTGCCTCATCCTGAAGTTGCACGTGCAGTCGCACCAAATGGAAAGCGATGGCTTCACTTGATATTTCTAATTTTGGCCTGCATTATTATTGGTATAGGGTCATCCCTATCGGGAGCTCTGGATTATAGATTGGGGAGGGGGGGGATATAAGAATGGGTAATATCCTAACGATTTTGGGAATTATTATTTTAGGGTTGGGGTACATGGTTAGACCCTTATCCGGCTTTGCAGATGCAATGAATCAAAGTGAGGGAATGACTGTTAGTGGACCTTTTTTCATTGCCATTATGGCCTTCGGTGCATTAATGCTAATAGCAGGGCTACTACGAATTCAACCGGAAAAAGATAAAAAAGCGACTTTGGAGTTGTAATGTAGCTTTTACACTTGATTTGCCGCTAGTTACGACCGAACCAGTTCATAGAGTGGGATCGGTCACAATCGGCAAAAGGTAGAAACAAAAAAGGGTGGCCCAGGGCCGCCCTTTGTTTTGTAGATTTTCGGGATCGGCTGAAATACGGAAGTGGCCTGAAAATGCCATCAATCCCGATCCTTTGCTACCTCACGGGCGGCTTTTTCTTTTTCAACGCTGCGCGAATAGAGCAGCACAATACCGTTCTTGATGCCAAACATCAGGACGAAGAAGACCAGCGCAATAAGAAACCCGATAGCGGGGTGTTCCTGCAAGAGTGTGATGAAGGCGATAACGTTCATGGTGTTTCCTCAGGCTAGCACATGCGGCGTCAATGAGCGGTGAGCAAGCTTCAGATGCCGTCGGCGTAGTGCATGGTTTCGCCGGAGAATACCGGCGTGCTCAGGTATTTCTCGCCACCATCGGGGAATATAGCAACGATATAACCCGGCTTGCCTTCAGTAGCCAGTCTTTCACCCAGTATCAGGGCTGCAGCCAAAGCGCAGCCGCAGGACAGACCGGAGAGAATCCCCTCCTCACGGGCCAGCCGCTGGGTAAGGTCATAGGCGCTTTCGGTCGAGATGCCGATTTTCTCGTCGTGCACCGAAGCGTCGTACACCCCCGGCACAATGCTCGATTCGATATGCTTTAAGCCCTCGATGCCATGAAAGGGGGAATCAGGTTCGGCGGCGACAATCTGCACATCCGGATTGGTGCGTTTGAGGAAACGACCGGTGCCGACCAGCGTGCCGCTGGTGCCCATTGAGGCGATGAAGTGGGTGATCTTTCCATCGGTATCGCGCCAGATTTCCGGCCCCGTGGTTTCCTCGTGAGCCAGCGGATTGGCCGGATTATCGTACTGATCCGGCTTGAAATAGTATTCCTTATCCAACTCGTAGATTTCGCGGCATTTAACAATCGAGCCGTCGGAGCCTTCCAGAGGGTCGGAGAAAATAAGATCAGCACCAAAGGCGCGGCAGATGCGCTTACGCTCATCGGACACATTGCCCGGCATCACCAAGCGAACAGGGTAACCAAGGGCTGCGCCAATCATAGCCAGCGCGATGCCGGTGTTGCCGCTGGTTGAATCGAGGATGGTTTTGCCGGGAACAAGCTCACCGCGCGCCATGCCCTCGCGGATCATCCTCAGGGCCGGACGATCCTTGACCGATCCACCGGGATTGAAGCGCTCAAGCTTGGCCTCGATAATGATATTATCCGGCAGATGCGCCGTTATACGGGTAAGCCGGGCCTGCGGCGTATTGCCGATCAGATCAAGGATGTTTTTCTTATCACCCGCCAATTGCGTCTCCATTCATTGGTGCCAAATAGGGCACGATACTTCCAAGCATGTCTCAACCATCAACAGCGGCCAAGCCCTTCCAGGGATCGGGCGCGGCATCACCATTGTGCAGCAGAAGGCGGCGCAGTGTATCGGCGGAGGCTCCGCTTGTCCTGAGTTCGCGCAGACTGGGGGCTCCGTTGCGCTTGGCCAGGCGCTCGCCAGCCTCATTGCACAGCAGGGCATGATGCAGATAAACAGGCATAGGAAAACCGAGCAGGGCCTGCAAAAGTCGATGCAGACCGGTGCTGCTTCTCAGGTCCTCACCCCGGATAATATGTGTAATGCCCTGCACGGCATCATCCACGACAACAGCCAGATGGTAGCTGATTCCAATATCCTTACGGCCGATCACCGCATCGTTCAAATCTGGATGGACCGGGTGATGGCAACCATCCCCATCCTGCCAGCTAATCTCGCCGACTCGCCGCATAGCCGCCTGCACATCCAGCCGCCAGGCGTAGGGGAATCCATCTTTGATACGCTGCTTGCGCTCCTCAATCGTGAGGTGACGGCAGGTACCGGGGTAAATCTCCGGCATATCCTCGGCATGCGGGGCAAGGCCGATATGTTCGATCTCATGCCGCAAATCACGCCGTGTGCAGAAGCAGGGGTAAACAAGCCCCTCATCCCGGAGCATTTCGAGCACTTCTGTATACGCACTGAGATATCGGCTCTGGTAGTGAATATCCCCTTGCCATTGGATGCCAAGCCAGCCGAGATCATCGATCAGATCAGCAGCAAAAGCGGGGCGGCAGCGGTTGAAATCAATATCCTCGATGCGCAGCAGTAACTCGGCCTGATGGCGTTCGGCCCACTGCTGGCAGAGCAAGGCCGAATACGCATTGCCGACATGCAGATGACCGGTGGGGCTAGGGGCAAAACGGGTTCGTAGCACAGAATTACTGCGCTATCTCAGGTGGGCTGCGCAGCCGTCTCCGGCTGTTGCTCGGAAGGTGGCAGGATCAACGCCTGCCCTTCCTCTATCCGCTCCGGACGCAACAGCATCTTGATTTCATCATTAGCGGCAAAGATGAAATCATCATGCGCCAGGTGCGTCTGCTCGGTACGGACAATCACCATCGGCTGCACACCGTGCGGAATGCGCGCATCGGCCATGCGCACGCCAATCAAGGGTGAATCCGCTTCAATGAGACGGGTTTCATAGATTAAGCGTTTGCGATAGGCCTGATCGTTCCAGTAGGTGGCATTATAAGGCTTTGCGAACAGACGCTTGGCGCCAAGGCGCTCAATCATGCGGGATTGTTTGTTCTCATCATCCGGTTGCAGGGTCACAAAGATTTCCGGCGCATGAAAATTGTCGCGCACCATCTGGGCAATCAGCAGATTGTGATCCGAGGAGCCTGTCATTGCGACCACCACACCGATTTCCTCGGCATGCACGATTTCCATGTAAATCGGGTCCAGCGCATTGCCGCGTACAGCCTGAAAGCCTGAGTTCTGCAAATGCCTGATCACCTCACCATTGAGATCGAGAAAGCGCACCTCACGATCATCACTCAATGCACGGCCGAGTTCTGCACCAATCTGACCGCCGCCGACGATCAGCACCGAACGCTCATCGCTACCCTCAACCTTAAGCATACGACTCAACGGTGACGCAATCATGCCGTACACCAGAACGGATAGAATGATGACAATATAAACAAGTGCCTCAAGCACCTCACCGCCCGGGATGCCCATGCGACTAATAATCACGCTGAACAGGGCGGTAATGGCAGCCGCCACCACCCCTCTTGGGGCCATCATGGCAAGAAATTGGATTTGCCCGGCACTCATTCCCGCCCCGAGTACCGAACTCCCCACAACCAGCGGACGAATGATGAACACCAGCGCCAGGAACAGCAGGATACCCTGACCAAGATAGTTCACCATTATGCCGAGGTTCAGGCTTGCGGCCAGCAGCACAAACAACATACCGACCAGCAAGGTGGACAGGCTGCCCTTGAAATTGCGCAGGCGCTGGATATCCGGCAGATGCTTATTCTGCAACACGGCACCAGCCACCAGCACGGCCATCAGACCAGCCTGATCACTGATATGATTGGATAGATGAAACAGCGCCCAGACCACGGCCAGCACGGCAGTCGGACGTAATTCATTATCCTTCAGCCAAGAGCCTTCGAGTAGCAAGGTGAGCAGACGACCGCCAGCCCAACCGCAAGAGATACCCACGACGAATTTCACGAATAGCTCGGGCAAGATGTATTGCATGCTGAAATTCGGCGAAATGACAATCTGCAACATCACAATAGCCAGCATCGCCCCCACAGCATCGATAAGCATGGCCTCGCCCATCAGGATATGGCGCAGCTTCCTATCCAGCCTTGTCTGACGCACGATGGGGATAATGACGGTCGGGCCGCCAACAGCGACCAGTGCTCCAAATAATAGCGACATATCCCAAGGCAGATTACTGAAGGTGTGCAGCAGGCCGCCGCCCAGCAGCATAGTGAGCAGCGGGCCGAACAGAACCAGACGACCGACCACTGAGCCTTGTTCGCGCAGGGCGCGAAGATTTAGATTCAGCCCGCCTTCGAAGAGAATCACAGCCAGGCCGAGTTCAATCAGGGTTTCCATGGCTGGCTGAATGGCGCCAATATTGAGCAATTGCAGGCCGAAGGGGCCAAGCAACATGCCCCCGGTCAGCCACATGACAATGGCCGGCAGACGCCAATGCGCAGCAAGAACCTGTGCGCCGACCGACAACAACACAGCAATCACAAAGGTCTCGGTGGGTTCAATGGTTGGCATCATGGACTATACATCCGCAACGACGTTGGTTTATTCACAGCTGCCAAGCTGCCAAGCGCACGCTAGGCAGGCAAGCTGTTTAAGCTCTAATGCAGGCACTGGTATTCGGGCGTTGCATGCTTGTCATCTTGCCGCTATATTCCGCCGCCCTATAACAAGGATATACAAAAGGAAGCTGGATTCATGGCGTTGGATTTGGAACAGAAAAACGAAGTTATTAATAAATTTGCAACCCACGAGGGCGACACTGGTTCGCCTGAGGTACAGGTTGCACTGCTTACCGCCCGTATCAACGGGTTGAGCGAGCACTTCAAGGATAACCACAAGGATCATCATTCCCGTCGTGGTTTGCTGAAGATGGTCGGCGTTCGCCGCAATCTTCTTAAATACCTGAAGAACAAAGATTTTAACCGCTATCGCACGCTGATCGACAGCCTGGGATTGCGCCGCTAGTTACTGCAAGGGCGAGCCTTCGGGCTCGCCCTTCTTTTTTGCCCCTATCCGTTTCATCTCTGTTCCTTCATCCACGCATTGATCCGGCAAAAAAGGAAGTGATATGTTTAATATAAAGAAGACCTCCGCCAATGTGGGCGGACAAGAAGTATCGTTTGAAACCGGGCGCGTAGCCCGTCAAGCCGGCGGTTCCGTGCTGGCTCAGTGCGGCGATGTCGTCGTGCATGTGGCCGCCACGGCAGCCAAGACCCCGCTTCAGGGCGTCGATTTCATGCCGCTGACCGTTCACTATCAGGAAAAGACTTATGCTGCAGGACGTTTCCTCGGCGGCTTCTTCAAGCGTGAAGGACGCCCGTCCGAGAAAGAGACCCTGACCAGTCGACTGATTGATCGTCCGATCCGCCCGCTGTTCCCCAAGGGCTATTTCCACGAGACTCAGGTGATTGCTACCGTCATCTCCGCCGATGAGCAGACCAATCCCGATATCGTTGCCATCAATGGCGTATCGGCAGCACTGGCCATCTCCGATGTGCCATTCGCCGAGCCGATTGCTGCTTCCCGCGTTGGCCTGATTGATGGTGAGTTTGTACTCAACCCGACCTACGAGCAGATTGCAGAATCCAAACTTGATCTGATTGTGGCCGGAACGCGCGATGCCGTGCTGATGATTGAATCTGAAGCCAAAGAGCTCTCCGAAGAGCAGATGATTGATGCGATCATCTTCGGTCAGGAAGGCTATCAGCCGGTACTCGATGCTATCGAAGCACTGGCTGCACAGGCTGGCAAAGAGAAGATGGTGATTGAACTGGCCGGCAACGATGCCGTCAAGAATGCCGTCAAGGCAGCTTTTGAGGCCGATGTTCGCGCTGCTTATGCCATCAAGGACAAGTCCGAGCGTGCTGCAAAGATCGATGCCTTCCGTCTGGCTGCACAGGAAAAACTGTCAGGCACTGAAGAGCATCCGGGCGAGTTTTCCTCCAACGATGTTTCCTCAGCCATGAAGGGCCTGGAGAAAGATGTGGTTCGCCGTTCTATTATCGCCGGCAACCCGCGCATCGACGGTCGTTCGACCAAGGATGTGCGCGCCATTGATTGTCAGGTTGGCGTTCTGCCACGTACGCATGGCTCCGCCCTGTTCACACGTGGTGAAACACAGGCACTGGTCACCATCACATTGGGTACCGAATCCGATATGCAGATGACTGAATCGCTGGAAGGCGTAGCCAAGCAGCGCTTCATGCTGCACTACAACTTCCCGCCATATTCCGTGGGCGAAGCTCGTCGCTTCGGACCTCCGGGACGTCGTGAAATCGGCCATGGCCGCTTGGCACGCCGTGGTGTGGAAGCCGTGATTCCGTCACTGGATGATTTCGGTTATGCCATCCGTTCGGTGTCTGAAATCACCGAATCCAATGGTTCTTCTTCCATGGCTTCGGTTTGTGGCACCTCGCTGGCCCTGATGGATGCCGGTGTGCCGACCAAGGCTGCAGTGGCTGGTGTGGCCATGGGTCTGATTCTTGAGAAGGACGGCTATGCCGTGCTGACCGATATTCTGGGTGATGAAGATCATCTGGGCGATATGGATTTCAAGGTGGCCGGCACCACTGAGGGCGTTACCACCCTGCAGTTGGACATCAAAATCGGTGGCCTGACCCGCGATATCATGCGTGAAGCTCTGGCTCAGGCACATGACGGACGTATGCATATCTTGGGCGAGATGGCCAAGTGCATTTCCACCCCACGCGATTCAGTCGCCGAGCATGCACCACGCATGTTCAGCATGAAGGTCCATCCGGACAAGATTCGTGAAGTCATCGGTGCTGGTGGCAAGGTGATTCGCGGCATTGTCGAGGAATCAGGTGCCAAGGTGGACATCGAAGACGATGGCACCATCAAGATCTTTGCTGTGACGGCTGCCGCCGGTGAAGCAGCCAAGAAGCTGATCGAAGACATTGTTGCCGAGGTTGAAGTCGGTCGCATCTACGAGGGCAAGGTCGTCAAAATCATGGACTTCGGCGCATTCGTGCGCCTGGTCGGTCAGACCGATGGTCTGGTTCATATCTCGCAGATTTCCAACGAGCGCGTTGAGAAGGTTGCCGATGTACTGAAGGAAGGCCAGGTGGTTCGCGTCAAGGTGCTTGAAGTGGATCGTAGCGGCAAGATTCGTCTGTCCATGAAAGATGTGGACAAATAAGGCGCGTCTTAACGCAGCTGATTTATATGCATCGATTGTTTGATGAGGGAGGCGGATTATCCGCCTCCTTCTTTTTGTAAGAGGCACTATGACCGCATCCACACACAACCATCCCATCCGGGAAACACAGCTACGCCATGGGCCACTGCTAATAAGCCACCCGATGCCGGCGGCACAGACGGTATCGCTGGGTATTTTTCTCAACATCGGTAGTCGCGACGAAACGAATGCGCAGGCCGGCATGGCGCATGCACTTGAGCACATGCTGTTCAAGGGTACACGCCATCTGAATGTCGATGCACTGGCCGAACAGCTCGACCAATTGGGCGGAACAGCCAATGCCTTTACAGCCCGCGAGCGCACCTGCTTTCATATGCGTGTGTTGCGCGAGGACTGGCAGGAAGCTCTGGGTATCTTGTGCGATATGGTTATTGAGCCAGCACTACCGGCCGATGAATGGCAGCGCGAACGCGAGGTGATTTTCTCGGAAATGGCCATGAGCGAAGATGTGCCGGAAGACTGGGTCTTTGATCGCCATGTCGAGGCACTGTATCCCGATCAGGCACTGGGGCGGACGGTGCTGGGCAGCCGCGAAAGCCTTTCTTCTTTTAAAATTTCTGATTTCTCATCCTTTTTGAATGCTCACTATCGCCCGCCGCATATGCTGATTGCAGCTGCTGGCTGCATCACGCACGACGAAGTGCTGCATTTCCTTGAGCAACGCGACTGGCCGCTGGGTGAATCCATCACGCAGCGCAACGGGGCGCGCATGGCCAGCGGCTTGCAGCGACTCGAACGCGATGATGAGCAGGGTTATTTTGTCGTCTCCATGCCGGGTATTTCTGCCACATCCGAAGATCGTCCGGTGGCTTGGCTGGTCAATCAGATTCTGGGCGGTGGCATGAGCTCCCGTTTATTCCGTGAAGTTCGGGAAAAACGAGGCCTGGCCTATGGCATCGCATCCCATCTCTCAGGCTTAAGCGATACCGGTGCCTGGAGTATCAGCGGCAGCACCGATTGCGACCGGCTCGGCGAGTGCATGCGCGTGGTGCGGCAGGTGATGCACGATTTTGCTGCATCGATGAATGATGCCGAATTAAAGCGCGCGGTTCGCCAGTTGGAGGTATCGCTGCGCATGGGCATGGATTCCAGTGAATCGAATATGCTGCATCTGGGCACCCGTCTGGATGAGTCGAACATCCAGACTCAGGATGCATGGGTTGATGCGATTAAGTGTGTAAGCCTTGATGAAGCGCGCGCATGGGCGCAAAGCATGATCGCCGCACCAGCCCTGTGGACCTGTAGCGGGCCTGCTTCGTCTCTGGACAAACTGCCACAGGATTTAGCAAAGGATTTGCAGGCCTGAGCACACAAGGCTAAAGTCCCGCTCCCATGACTATTTGGACCCATATCAAAGAAGACATCGCCACCGCGTTTGATCGCGATCCGGCCGCGCGCTCGACCCTTGAGGTCGTTTCTGCCTATCCCGGCCTGCACGCCATCTGGATGTATCGTTTGGCCAACTGGTTCTGGCGGCACAAACTACTGTGGATCGGGCGCATGATTTCGCATCTAACGCGCTGGCTGACCGGTATCGAGATTCATCCGGGTGCGACCATCGGCCACCGCTTCTTTATCGATCACGGCATGGGCGTGGTGATCGGTGAAACCACTGAAATCGGCGATGATGTAACCCTGTATCACGGCGTCACACTGGGCGGCACGACCTGGCAGAAGAAAAAACGCCATCCGACGCTGGGTAATGGCGTGGTGGTCGGCGCTGGCGCCAAGGTGCTTGGCGCTATCAACATCGGCGAGCAAAGCCGCATAGGTGCCAATTCGGTGGTGCTGCGCGATGTGCCGGCGCATTCAACCGTGATCGGTATTCCCGGCACCGTGGTCGGCACAAGCGAAACCATCATTGAGGGTGGCCGCATCAACCTGGATCACCACACCATGCCCAACCCGGTGGCCGAGGCCATTCGCCATGTGCTGCAACTGGTGGACGATGTGAATGCCCGCGTGGATGAACTGCATCCCGAGTCAAAAGATGGCAAACAGGAAAAAACGGCGCGCATGAAAGCGACTGAAAAAGATATGCGTAAAGAACACAAGAATCTCGAACGCTTCCTCGGCGGCGGCGGTATCTAGGTTCCGAAGCAGGAACTGCTAACGACTGTTAGTTCCCTTACAAACAAATCATTTCACTGAATCAGGTGACCTCAGCCCCCAATCGGGCTATTCGTCTCCCCATGCGTTCAGAAACTCGCCGAGATGCGGGCGCTCCCCGCTTTCGGATTCAAGATAGTGGCGCAGGCCAAGAACGCTGCGGGCATAAGCGCCCTGACTTAAGGCGCCAGTGAACAACTGCCAGCGCAGGAAAAGTAGCAGGGTCGTACACACATCCGTTTCGCAATAGTTGCGGACTGCATCTATCTGTCCTGCTTCAAACATACCGCGCACATCATCGCCCGCCGTATCCAGCTTGCCGGGAACACCGAAGGCGCTGGCCACTTCATGCATCGAGCAACGCGCCGAGGCACCGTGATCCGATAGCACCTCCAGCAGATCAACGTGGTATTCGCTGGAATAGCGGGAATCGTAGCTATTCCACTTATCACCCTCGGAAAACCAGCGCGGGCAACTTAAACCATGCACCATGGCACGATATTTGAGCACGGGAATATCGAAACCGCGGCCATTGAAGCTGACCAGTCGCGGCGCCCGCTTCTCGATCAGGCCGAAAAAACCCTCAAGCAGCTCACGTTCGCTGCTTTTGACATCGCCGCCACTCCCGAGTCGGCGAATCACCAGCTCCGGTCCTTCCTCGCCCGGTTCAAAGACAAGTTGGGCATAACTGATGGCCACCACCTGATGAAATGGCTGGCGCGGAAAATCGTTTTTCCCCTCGGTTTTTTCAATAAAATAATCGCTTAGCGCATCGCGTGCTTCAGCATCGCGCACATCGGGCGTGCCGAGCAAATGCCTTGTGGCATCGGCATCCGGCACGGTTTCAATATCAAAAATAATCACATCGCGGCGCATGGTTCCCCCTCGGCTTGCCTGACACTTTCGCCCTGCAAGAAAATGCTGCTACACTGGCGCCATGAAGATTCTTGTAGTCGAAGACGAACAGCGCGTCGCCCAGTTTATCCAAAAAGGCCTGAAGGAAGAAGGGCATGCTGTGGACTGCGCTTACGACGGCGAGGAAGGCGGCTTTCTGGCCGAGGTTAACGAGTACGATCTCATTATTCTCGATCTGATGCTGCCCAAGAAGAGCGGCCTCGGCGTATGTGCCGAAATCCGCGAACGCGGTGTAACCACGCCCGTTCTGATGCTCACTGCGCGCGATGCCGTGCAGGACAAGGTGCGCGGCCTGGATGCCGGTGCCGATGATTATCTGACCAAACCCTTCGTTTTCGAAGAATTGCTGGCCCGTGTTCGCGCCCTGCTCAGGCGAGGTTCCGACAGCAAGGCACCGATTCTCAAAATTGTCGATCTGGAACTCGATCCGATGAGCCGTCGTGTGACGCGTGATGGCAAGGCGATTCGCCTGACCACCAAGGAATACGCCCTGCTTGAATACATGATGCGCAATCCGAATCGAGTGCTGTCGCGCACGCGTATCGGCGAGCATGTGTGGGATATGAACTTCGACCCTGAAAGCAATGTGATCGATGTCTATGTAAGCCATCTGCGCAATAAGGTGGACAAGGGCTTTTCGCTGTCACTGATTCATACCCTGCGTGGTCAGGGTTATATGCTGACCGAGGATGCTCCTCCGGCGTGAGCCGGTTCTCCCTATGACAACGCTGCGGCCGGGCAGCCATTCGCTGACCAGAAGAATCTTCCAACTCGTCTCCACCTTCCGTGGACGACTTGCCCTGCTCTACATCGCCGTGGAATTTTCACTTTTACTGCTGGCCGCCGTGCTGCTCTATGTTGTGCTCACCCGGCAGATTTACGATTCGGTCGATCAACAGCTAACGCAACAGGTAACAGCCATCGTAGAGGAACTCGAAAGCACACGTTATCCCTACTGGAATCAAGAAATCATAAGGTTTTCCACCCATTTCATTGGTTCGGTAACACTGGTCGGCGCCAACGGTGTGCTGCTCTTTTCATCCGATCAGGCATTTATCGGTCGCGGTGGCAGCGAAGTGACCGAGGTTCTGCAAAAGGCCATTGAGGGTGAAATCGCGATTATCTCGACCGGCAGCCTGCTGCGAAAAAGCAATGTGCGTGTCATCGGCATGCCGGTGCATCGCGGTAACCGGGTCGTGGCCGCCATCATGCTCGGCCGCAGCACAGCTGAAATTCATTCCTTCTTTGAGCTGATGTACCTGCTCGGTGGCTTTTTAGGCCTGATATCTATTCTGGTCAGCGGCTATGCCGGTTTCGTCATGGCACGCAGAGCACTGAAACCCATGGATGAAATCGGTCAGGCAGCGACCCGATTTGCCGAGGGCGACCTGTCTTGTCGTATCGACATGAATAGCCGGGATCGGGAAATCCGCGGCCTGATGCGCACACTGAACAAGATGTTCGGCGGTCTCGAATCCAGTATTCAGGCGCAGAAACGATTCACCGCCGACGCCTCGCATGAGCTGCGCATCCCTCTGACCATCCTGCGCGGAGAAATCGAGGTCGCCCTGCTGCGTCCGCGCAGGCCCAAGGAGTATGCCGAAGTGCTCCACCAGCAACTCGATATCATCGACCGCATGCAGCGCATCGTCGACGGCTTGCTTGAACTGGCGCGTGCCGATGCCGGACTGCTGGAACTGGCACATGACGAGGTGGACCTGAGCTTATTGGTCGAAGAAGTCGGCCAACATCATCTAACGGTGCTGTCCAGTAAAGATGTCCATCTTGATATGCAGGTGGTCGATGGTCTGACTGTCATCGGCGATGAACACCGTTTGAGCCGCGTGCTGTTTAACCTGATGAACAATGCATACAAACATGCGCCATCCAATTCCTCACTCAGCCTGAAGGCCTTTGCCAGCAGCGATGAAGCAGTCATCGAAGTATGTGATATGGGGCCGGGTATCGCGCCTGAGCATCTCAAACATATCTTCGATCGCTTCTACCGCTCCGATGAAGCGCGTACCCGAGAGGCCGGAGGCGCTGGCCTGGGTCTGGCTATCAGCAAACGTATTATCGAGGCCCATGGCGGACATATCAGTGTGGATAGTAAAGTCGGCCACGGCACGACCTTCCGTCTTCGCCTGCCGCTGGCGAGTGCTGATCCGGAACTCATCAAGCGTCTGCAAGCATTGAGTATCAGCGAGAACAAATCATAGCCGGTTGAGAGAAAAGACCGGCGGCACGTATAAAAAGGGGGGGGGGAGAGACGTGCCGCCGGAAGGGTATAACTGGAGCCGATGATCCGAATTGAACGGACGACCTGCTCATTACGAGTGAGCTGCTCTACCAACTGAGCTACATCGGCATGCGCCTGCTATGGCGCGGGGCGAAGTGTAACAAGCTGCTATCAGTTTAGAAGATACCAATTCGCTTCGCAGTATTCGCCGCCGACAAATCAAATATTAACATGCCAGTCCCCTTTCACAACCACGGAAAATCCCCTGCATGAGCGCGCAAAATCCTTACAATTACCGCCTAGATTACAGCTGCAACAGCTGCCAACAAAGCCGGTGCCGCTGTCTCGGTACGCATGATGCGTGGTCCGAACGCCAAAGAGCGGCACCCCGCCTCCTGTAATACGCGCAAATCCCGTTCGCTGAAGCCTCCCTCCGGTCCAATGACCAAACTAATGCCAGTGGTAGAGCTCAATCCATCCCTGATCGCGGCAAACGGCAGCGCAGCCTCGGGATGCAGCGCATAGGCCTGCGGCTGCAAGACCACATCGCCAAGCCTGCCTCGGTAGGCCAGATCAGGAATCATCGTTCTGCCGCTCTGCTCGGCAGCTTCGATGATGATTTTTTGCCAACGCTCCAGACGCGCTTGGCGTTTAGCCTCGGGCAACTTGAACTGGCTGCGCTCGCTGTCGCTGATCTGAAAACCCGCAGCACCAAGCTCGGTGCACTTCTGCAGAACCGTTTCAATTTTCTCGCTCTTATTGGCGCATTGAATGATATGCACGGCCAGCGGCAATTCGCGGCTGATATCGTCAAAAGCCTCAACCCGCAGACTGGCATGCGCTTTGGTAAGACTGATAATGCTTGCGCGATATTCGCCGCCACGCCCGTTGAATACGGTGAGCGCATCACCCGTATTCAGACGCATGACATGATGCAGATAATGCGCCTGATCGGAGGGCGTTACCGCCTCCTGGCCAGGATGCAGTTCGCTATCAAGAAAGATGCGGCAGCGGGAGCTATCTGAACGTGATTTAGACATACTGCAATTGGGCCGCAAAAGGCGATGCTGCGCAAGCCCTTGACCTGTACCCATCCGCCGCCATGATGCGGACATGTTTTTCGGTCCGCTGATATCACCACCTTGGGAACCTGTACGCCAATGGAGTGCCTCCGAACATGGTGTATCTTCCGCCGTGGCCGGTGTCCTCACCGTAGCCGGTTCTCTGACCCGTTTTCTTGAGCGTCATCATCACATCCATCTGGATGTGCAATTGCATGAGCAACTCGTTGAAAAGACCACGCCCGAAGAAGCTGAAATCCTGAATTGCGCGCCCGGCGCGCCTGCCCTGCGGCGCAATGTTTCCCTGCTGCACCGGGGTACGGTGATGTTTGATGCCGAATCGGTATTACCGCTCGACACCTTGCCCACCGACTTGATGCAGGATCTGCAGGAAGGGGAAAAACCGCTTGGCAATCTGCTGCTCGACCGGGGCCTGTCACTGGCTCGCTCGGATTTGAGTGTGGCACGCTTCACCGAAGATGGCCGATTTAAAGGTTGCTGGGCACGTCGCTCAGTGCTCCGTTCCGACTCCGGCACGCGTGCACTGGTCATCGAGGTGTTTCGCGCCGATATGTGGAAGCGCATCGACACCGTCTCAGAACGGCGCCGCAGCTAAATAAATCAGGGCGCTTGTCGTTTCTCGGCAAAGGCCTAGCATTGCGCATTCTTATGGGGGCGTCCCGGCTTCGACGGAGATGCTGAACCCTGTGGGGCATGTCGGGATGGTACTCTCGTTAAAAAGACCAACGGCATTAACTGCCAACGACGACGTAGAACTCGCTTACGCTGCGTAAGTGACCCTGCCGGATAGGTCGCCCATCGCCTAGCCGTCCAGGGCCCTTAAGATGGGACCGCTCAGATTGCTGGAGGCTCGTGGCACCTGGGTTAAACAATTACGAACCGACCTGGTGATGGCTTTGTCCGTTTGGTTTTCATTGGGTGCTGTTCGAACGGAATAAACATGTAGATCCATTGGCTGATGGTTTCCGGACGCGGGTTCGACTCCCGCCGCCTCCACCATATAAAACAACCACCGAAAGGTGGTTTTTTTATTTGTGGCGGGGGAAGAAGCCGCGTAGCGGGATCGTCAATAAGCACCGAAAGCTGCTTCGGGATTGGCTTGCCCCCACTTGCGCATGCCCAGAGGAAGGTGTGCTGAAAACGAATAGCACAAAATACGTGATTTATTTTGTGCCGTTTTCAGGACGCCAGACGAGGAAAATGGCAGGCGCCCGTGGGCGCTTTTGATTCGGAACGTCCATGCTCCTCAGGGCTGCGCCCCGCCCTGCAGGCGTCCAATTCGGCTATCCTGCCGAATTGTCTTGGTTCGTTCTTTGTGCGCACAAAGAATGAACGAGAAATTTGCCTTTGAGGTCAATACTAAGCCCCATTCGACAATCCACGGTCTTCGGAGTTAGGCTTAACTGCTCAGCCCAATCACGCTTCGGGCTTTGACCTTGGAGAGGGAAATATGCCACTGGTTGCACATCATCCGCTGCCCGCTTTCGAGAAACTTCGTCAGCGTGGCGAGAAGGTTCTATCGCTTGATGATGCGTTGCGTCAGGACATCCGCGAGCTGCATGTCGGCCTGCTTAATATGATGCCCGATGCCGCGCTGACTGCCACAGAGATGCAGTTCATGCGTCTGGTGGGTAGTTGTAATCAGATCGCCCAGTTCTTTGTTCACCCCTTCACCCTCCCGGAATTAACGCGTGGCGCTGAATCACAGGCTTATATCGATCGTTATTACAAAAGCTTCGACGAAATCCGTGCCATGGGGCTCGATGCGCTGATTATCACCGGCGCCAATGTATCCAACCCATCACTTGATCAGGAACCGTTCTGGGAACCATTGAGAGAGATCATGGAATGGGCCGATGAGCATGTCACCTCGGTTCTTTGCTCTTGCTTAGCCACGCATGCACTGGTCAAACAGCTATACCACATCGAACGCGAACTCCGCCCTGCAGGCAAGCTGTGGGGCGTGTACAGTCATCATGTGGTACATAAAGAGCATCCGCTGCTGCGCGACATCAATACCCGCTTCGATGTGCCGCATTCGCGATTCAATGCCGTATACCGTGAATCGCTGGAGCAAGCCGGCTTAACCATCCTGATCGAAGGCGCGGAATCCGGCGTGCATATGGCGGTCAGTCCGGATCAGTTCGGCATCGTCTATTTTCAGGGGCATCCCGAATACGATACCAATAGCCTGCTCAAGGAATACAAACGCGAGGTAAAACGCTTTTTCGCAGATGAACGCGATGACTACCCGCCCTATCCCGAGCATTATTTTAACGACAATGCAGCCGCCATTGCCGAACGATACGGCCGCTCTGTTCTGCAAGCCAAAAAAGCAGGTCAGGCCATGCCCGCCTTTCCTGATGAGCATCTTGAACCGCTGCTCGATAACACATGGCGCGACACCGCCAAAAGCATCGTTAATAACTGGCTCGGCCTAGTCTATGAAAATACCGATTTCAAGGCCCGCGGCCAACTAGTCCGTTAAACATCACATACACCTCGGAGGAGAGAATATGAAAAAAGAAACCATTGCCATCCACGCTGGCTACGAAACCGACCCGACGACCAAATCGGTCGCCGTGCCAATCTATCAAACCGTGGCCTACGAATTCGACAATGCGCAACACGGTGCCGACCTGTTCAACCTTGCTGTACCCGGCAATATTTACACGCGCATCATGAACCCGACCGCCGACGTGTTGGAAAAACGTGTTGCCGAACTCGATGGTGGCATCGCAGGCCTAGCTGTGAGTTCAGGTAGTGCGGCCATCAACTACGCCATTCTGACCATCGCCGAGATCGGTAATAATGTCGTCACGGTGCCGATGCTCTACGGTGGAACCTACACCCTGTTTGCCCACATGCTGCCCAAACAAGGCATCGATGTTCGCTTTGCCAAGGACGACAGCCCGGCGGCACTGGAAGCGCTGATCGACGACAAAACCTCGGCCATCTACTGCGAATCCATCGGTAACCCGGCAGGCAATATTGTTGATCTGGAAGGCATCTGCAAAATGGCCGACAAGCACGGTATCCCGGTTATTGTCGATAACACCGTTGCGCCGATGCTGATTCGGCCGATTGATTACGGCGCCTCCATTGTCGTCTACTCGCTGACCAAATACATGGGCGGGCACGGCACTTCTCTGGGTGGCTTGATTGTCGATTCCGGAAAATTCCCCTGGGCCGAACATGCCGACCGCTTCCCGATGCTGAACAATCCGGAACCATCTTATCACGGCGTGGTGTACACCGAAGCGCTGGGTGAGGCTGCATTTATCGGCCGCGCTCGTACCGTGCCGCTGCGCAACACAGGCTCAGCCATCAGCCCGTTCAATGCCTTCCTTATTCTGCAGGGTATCGAAACCCTCGCCCTGCGCATGGAGCGGCATTGCGACAATGCCATTGCCGTAGCCAAGCATATGGAGGCCCACCCGGCAGTTACATCGGTGCAGTTCGCCGGTCTGGAAAGCTCGCCGTACTATGCACTGGCGCAGAAATACACCAAAGGCCGGCCTTCGGCCCTGCTCACCTTCAACATCAAGGGTGGTTTTGATGCAGCGGTGAAATTCTACGACGCGCTGGGCCTATTCAAACGTCTGGTCAATATCGGCGACTGCAAATCACTGGCTGCACATCCGGCTTCAACCACCCACCGCCAGCTGACTGAAGCGGAACTGGTCACTGCCGGCGTGACGCCGGATATGATTCGCCTGTGCATCGGCATCGAGCACATCGACGATATTCTAGCTGACATCGATCAGGCCTTGGCAGCCGCCACAGGCTGAACTTCGGTTCTCTATAAGGCTTCAACTCAGGGCCGCAGTTATGCTGCGGCCCTTCTTTTTGACACATGCAGATGTTTCCAGCATATGGGTTTTTCCAGTAGCTTAGGGGCATGACCAATAACACTATCTTCAAGAAGATTTGCATCGCCAACAATCTCCGGCATTTCGAGATCAAGGATATTTTCAAGCTGGGTGGTTTTGACTTCAGCAGCAGCCGCATCAAATCCTTCATGGCCGGCTCGCAAAATAAGAACTACGAGAAATTATCCGATGAGCATTTTGAAGGCTTTCTCAACGGCTTTATCATCTACTCGCGCGGCCCGCTGGACGAACCCACCGCCCTGCCTCGCACCATCGAAAATGCCATCATCCATCTGATCGATGCCGGCAATGCTGCTGCTATCGAGGAAATTCGTAGCCTGATTGAAGATGTGAAACCCGTTACTGGAGAAGTCGACTAGGGCCTAGCCTTCACCCTCTAGGTCATCACTGAAGAAACAATAGGTATTGCGCTTTCTTTTAGCATTATACATAGCGACATCCGCATGCTTGAGAAGGGTTTCGCTATCCCTGCCATGATCCGGATAAATGGCGATGCCGATACTGCAGCCAACCTTGCTGGACGTTTCATTGAGCGCGAATGGTTCAAGCATAGACTGCAGAATCTTTCTGGCTACCACCTCCACATTTTCCGGTACCTTTGTCTCGGTAAGAATCACGGTAAATTCATCGCCCCCCATGCGGGCCACCGTATCCATTTTGCGCACGCAACCCTGCAAACGGGTTGCTGCCTCCCTGAGCAGCTGATCACCCATGTCGTGGCCAAGGGTGTCGTTGATATCCTTGAAATGATCCAGATCGAGGAACAGGACAGCAAACTTCTTTTTATGGCGCTGCGTCATCGCCAGCGCCTGATCCATACGATCATAGAACAGCGTGCGGTTAGGAAGTCCCGTTAAGGTATCGTTATGGGCCAATTGCTGCAGTGCTTCTTCATCCTGCTTGCGTTCGATGACGGCTGCCAGGGTATCAGCCACAGTCTTGAGATATTTTTTCTCACTTTCCTCGCTGACATGCCCTGCTTCAACATAGCAATTGAGCACACCAAGCAGGCGCTTGCCCGACATAATTGGAATGCAGTAGTGCCCATGCGGCTGAATACCGTCATATCTTGTTTCATGCTCATCACTGAGGTGGCTGAAGAAAACAATTTCGCGTGTGGCTGCTGCCTTACCGCACAGGCAACGACCAAATGGAACAAGCGAACAGGATTGCAGCAGGGAATCGGGCAGATTGCGCTGCGCCACCATCTCCAGTGCTTCCTCACCACTGACAACCATGAATACAGAGCCCTGACTCAGCAGGGAGAAGGCCGGAATGGAGAGGACTGTATCAAGGGATTTGGCCAGCACCTCCTTTAGAGTCAAAGGTGGCAGCGCGATATTCAATATTGAATCCAGCACGCGCTGCACATTCAGCGCCAACTCAATTTCTCGTTGCGATCTTTTGCGCTCGGTAATATCGCGAAGCACAGCAATGGCATTCCATTTCTTAGCAATCAAGGTGCCCGATAGAGCTAATTCAACGGGGAACTCCCGCCCAGTCTTATGCAATGCAACCCACTCCATCGTTTTCCCTATTGCAGTACCCTGTCCCGTTTTCTGAAATGCAGGGAAGGCTTTGAGATGGGCTTCGCGAAAACGCTGCGGAACAATCAGATCGTGCAGGTTTTTGCCGAGCGCCTCAGCTTCTGAATAACCCAGGATCGCCTCGGCAGCTTGGTTCCAGAAGGAGACATTGCCGTCGTTGTCCATGCTGATGATTGCATCCTGTGCCGAGGCGCTTATTTTTTCGAAACGCTCCTCACTCACCCTCAGCGCCTCTTCCGTTCTACCCAAGACGAAATAAAAGAAAAAGACGACAATCAGCCCGACAATGCCTGAGATCGCCGTAAAATTCAGAAGATCTTGTCTGGCGCCGCTGATAAGAGGCGTCATGTCATGCAGCATGACCAAAGTAGCGACCGGGCGCTCACCGGCGTCAGGCATAGAGATCACACCGGCCCAGTAGGTCTGCTCATGCAGCTCAATATCCTTTCCTAGCCTTATGCCTATAGAGCTGTCGGCTCCGACCAAAGCGTTAAACGCCTTGACGGGAATCTCCTGTAGGCTTTGAGAAACCAACACGGTGTCAGACAGCATATTCCAGTCAAATGGCCGACCGAGCATGCGCATACCTTCTTCCCATGCGCTCTTTGAAAGGTATTGCTTGTTGATAAACATGAACAACTCGACACCGAACATGGTGCGTGCTTGCTGAATCAGGCCATCAATCTCCTGTCCAAGTTCAAGGTAGCCAATCAATTGTCCGGCCTCGAAAACAGGGAGCACCGAGCGCAAGGTAAAGGTCCCCAGCGGTCCTAATTCTATCCCCGAGCACAGCGCACTATTCTTTTCTGCACCCAGTGCCGTGAAGCGATCAATCTTGTCGCCATATTTTTCCGGCTTATGCACCCGCAGAAGATTGATGCGCTGCGCGTCGTGGAAATAGAAGTGCGTGACGTTATTCTGCGTATTCAGCCGCTCATAAATAGGCGCGCCTAGCGCCAACAGCCTTTGACGATCACCAGCCTTCAGGGCTGCGACAAGCTGTTTATCCTGAATGATAAAGTGCAGGCTCGCAGCCATGACTTCAGCCTTAGTATCCAGCGCCGATTGAATATGGCTCCCCATGGATTTGGCTTCCTGCAAAACGGTATCGTTCTTCTGATTCTCTTCCAGATCGTTAACGAAATAAGCGCCGATTAAAAAAGTAAACAACCCCACCGCGATAAATGGAATAATAATGCGTTTCTTCAGTCCGATTGCATTCATATTTTCAGCATGCGCTCCCTCACCTCACACTTTTATAGACGATGCCTGGAGCAACAGCAAGCTCTAATAGGGCACCCCAATGGCACGGCATAGCTGCTGCATCAGCGGCACGCTCACCTCAAAATACCCCCCAATCAGGGCAGGGAGGTCGGGTTCGAGCATAAGTTCGGGCACCAGTGGCGCAATGGCGATGAAATCTTTTCGCTTAATCTCCTCGATCAGCGGATGCTCCGCATCATAGCCTCTGGGCGGGCGCTTGAGCGCATCGCCGCTCATGCGAAACCACTGGGCAAACTCCTTATTCTCCAACACATCCTGCCAGCGGGTCGGATGAGCATCGATATAGGCACGAATCCTCTTCAGCGTATCAGCCTCCGGATGCCAGATACCGGCGCCGACAAACACCTCATGCGCCTCGATATGCAGATAGAAACCGGGGGCATGCACATCCTTGCCCTGCCTGTGGCGGAATTGAATGCCGATATTGGTCTTATAGGGCAGTTTATTCTTTGAAAAACGCACATCACGATAAACCCGCATCAATGAGCCGCCCACCTTGCGGTCCTCGGCTACGAACTCCGGCGCAATGCGTGCCAGTTCGGGCGCCATGGCGCGGATAAAGGCCAGTGCCGGCTGGCGCACCTGTGCTTCGTAGTCGTCCTTGTGCTCATTGAACCAATCGCGGCTGTTGTTCTCACCCAGTGCGCGCAGGAAGGAGAAGGTTTCTTCGCTAAAACAGGCAGGCATATCTACTCCGCCCTGAACCCGATGCGATCATGCGAGCCATCGCAATACGGTTTCATCTTTGAAGCCCCGCAGCGACACAGGGCTGCCTTACCGCTTTTGCACACGACTTCGCCCTTGCCATCAATCAAGGTGAACGGCCCTTCAATCAGCAAGGGACCATCGACAAGCGTATTGATCGACAGAGTTCCCTCGTCCAACGCAGCCGAGGGCATGGAAAGGCTCGCCAGACCTGCATCGCAAAAGCCGACTTCACGATGGGAGTTATCGCAGCGCGGCATCAAACGCGATGCACCGCAGCGGCACAGGGCGGTGCGGCCAGTCGGTTCGCTCACGCCATTGACCTGCATATCAGCATGCACATACAACGGTCCGTCGGCCATCATCTGGATGGTGTTTTCCTGTGGTACAGCATGTATCGGCTCGCCGCTGGCCTTCTCGATGCAGCGCAAGGCACCGGTCGGGCACTCACCACAAATCCGTGCCAGTTCTTCAGCCTCCGCTTCATCGGGATGCACCCAGCGCCCGGTGCGCCGGATATCGAATACCTTTGGAAGATGGTTTGTACAGTCTCCGGCATGAATGCAGCGCCCGAGATCGAATTCAACAATCACCTCTTCACCCGCGTAGCGGTGAACACGGCTCATGGTTTTTTTCCGGCGGATTCCTTTGCTGCGTGAGCTTCGGCTTTAGCAATGATACGCAGCAAATCTTCCTCGCTGATATCCTCGACCAGATCCATATCATCCATAGCGGCACGCACATGCTCGGCGCGAATACCCGATGCGGTAATCTGGGACATGGGTGCCGCCACCTTCTTGGCCCATGCCGCTGGATATCGCCTTGAACTGAGTAGATTGTTGAACAACAAGGCCACGCACAACAGGGTCAAGGCATTGAGCATGACCGGCTCCAGTACATAGGCATAACCCAACGCGTGGATATCATCCCCGCCGATCACCGCAACCAGTGCTGTTGCACCGCCCGGTGGATGCAGACAGCGGGCATAATGCATGGCCAGTACAGCCAAGCCCACGGCAAGCGAAGCAGCCAGCCATAGTTCATCGATCTGCTGTGCACAGGTGACGCCGATAACAGCAGAAAACAAATGACCCCCTGTCGCCGCCCAAGGCTGCGATAAAGCACCGTGAGGCACGCCAAACAGCAATACCGCACCCGCCCCCATGGAGCCGACAATCAGGGTGGCAGATAAGGTGCCAACAAACTGAATGCTGATACCCCAGCAGATTGCGATACCAAGCAGCGCACCGATACCGGCCAGAAACCGTTCACCGTGACTGACATGGACCATGTCCACTCCCATCCAGTGCAGCAGGAACTTAAATCGCTGATTCATTGTGCCAGTTTAGTCCTTCTTCTCCCCAACGGTAAACCGGTAAAAAAGTAAGGCCTCGTAAAACAGCAATATCCAATCACCATTTTTAGTCCACAAAAGGGCCATGCTGATGGATCGGCTCGTGATGCGGTGCGCCGAAGCACCACATCAGCCTTGCGCCGTCTGCGCTGTGTAAGGTCAGGGCGGCTTCTTTCTCAACCAGTGCAGCATCAGCGGTAGCTAAGGACTGAGCGGGAGCATCATCTTTCGCGTGAACTGAGGCCTCGCCCTCCACAATATAGATCATGCCGCGCCAACCATCGTCAATATTGCGCTGTATGCTGCTTCCGGCGGTTAGCGATATTTCCAGATATTCGACATCGCTGTGCAGGTGAACAGCCCCGCGATTACTAACAATATGCAGCAGACTGACCCCGCCAGCTTCCTCGCGTGGTACCGCATCGGCATCAACCTGCTGATATTCGGCATCGATGCGTTTGAGGCGTTGCGGAAGATTGATCCACAACTGAATACCGGCCGCATGCCCGTCGGGCATTTCCGAGTGGGTGATGCCGCGTCCGGCTGTGAAACGCTGCGCCCCACCGGCATGCACCGTGCCTTCATTACCGAGATTATCCTTGTGCTGCATGCCACCAGCGAACATCCAGGTGATGGCCTCAAAGCCGCGATGCGGATGCGGCGGAAATCCTCCTTGAGCAATATCAAAATGGTCCCATAGCACAAAAGGATCATAGTTCCTGAGGCCTGCCACTGGCATCAGCCGCTTGACGATCACCCCATCCCCTTCCGGGACAGTGCTTGCTGAATGAATGGATATACTCATGACTTACTCTCCGGCGCAAAAGTAGTGAATCCGGAATATTGGACACCGGATAGCTGTGCCAGATCATGGTGCCATGTAGCCAGATCATGCTTATTGAATTGATTCAAATGATCATGTCCGCAGGCACGGGCCATCACCTGCATCAACTCCACTGAAGCATTGAAAAAATTATGCAGGCGAACCGATGCTTGCTCGACATCGAGCCGTTTGCGCAATTCCGGGTTCTGCGTGGCAATACCTGCCGGACAATTATTGCTATTGCACATCCTTGCGGCCACACAACCGATGGCCTGCATAGCGCTATTGGAAATAGCCACACCATCGGCACCCAATGCCAGCGCCTTCACGAAATCCACAGGCACGCGCAAGCCACCTGTGATAATCAGGGTGACGCGCCCGCTGGCTTTTTGCTCATCCAGATACTGCCGGGCACGGGCAAGCGCCGGGATGGTAGGCACACTGATATGGTCTCTGAAAATTGCAGGTGCAGCCCCTGTGCCGCCTCCGCGCCCGTCCAGAATGATGTAATCGGCGCTGGCATCGAGCGCAAACTGGATATCCTGCTCAATATGATTGGCGCTTAACTTGAAGCCAATCGGAATGCCACTGGTAAGCTCCCGCACTCGATCTGCAAAGCGCCTGAAATCGGATGGTGTGGTGAGATCGGTGAAGGTCGGCGGAGATACTGCAGGCTCGCCTTCAGGAATGTTTCTGACCTGCGAAATCTTGCCCTTGTTTTTGTTGCCCGGAAGATGGCCGCCGGTTCCTGTTTTAGCACCCTGCCCACCCTTGAAATGAAAAGCCTGCACCTTCTCCAGCAGGGCTTCCTGATAACCGAACCTGGCGCTGGCCAGCTCGTAGAAATATCGTGAATTCTCCGCCTGTTCCTCCGGCAGCATGCCTCCTTCTCCCGAACAAATTCCTGTCCCTGCTAGCTCGGCGCCTCTGGCCATCGATACTTTCGCCTCTTCGGAAAGTGCACCAAAACTCATATCGGAGACAAACAGGGGAATCTTCAGAACCAGTGGTTTTTTCGCCTCAGGCCCTATCACCAGCTCCGTACCGACCGGCTGATCTTCCATCAACGGTTTTGTTGCCATTTGTGCTGCCATGATTTGCAGGCCATCCCAATGTGGCAATTGATGACGTGGCACCCCCATGGAGGTCATCGGCCCATGATGCCCAAGCTTTGATAAGCCTTCGCTGGCCAATTGGTGAATAAAAGCAACCGTCGGCTCTTCAATGGTCGGTTCGGCAGAGGGCTGCTCCGTTGCTCCGGCTTTAACCCCCGGCCCCTCAGTTCCCACCTGATCATCCGTGAACTGCTTATGTGAGCCATCGCAGAAAGGTGTGTTTCGCGTATGTTTGCATGCACACAACCATGCTTCCTGATCTTCATCGGAAACGATGACTCTGGGCGTGAACGATGTCCCTACATGCGAGCCATCGCAGAATGGCTGGCTTTTAGAACGGCCACAGGTACAGAAATGATACTCCTGCCCTTTGGCCAGATTGACCTGAACCGGTTTATTATCAGCAATCACAGGTTTGCTCATTTCCCCTCCTGATCGGGACTCACCAATGCCCGATCATGCGCTTGCATGAAATCGAGTTCAGGCCCCTTGGGCACAATACGAGTCGGATTGATCGATTCGTGTGAATAGTAGTAGTGCTGCTTGATGTGCTTGAAATCCACTGTCTGCGCAACGCCCGGCTGTTGATAAAGATCGCGCAGATAGGCCCACAGATTCGGCATGTCGCTGATACGATTGCGATTACATTTGAAATGCCCGAAGTACACGGCATCGAAGCGCACAAGCGTGGTGAATAGTCGCCAGTCGGCCTCAGTGATTTGATTGCCGACCAGATAACGCTGGCTGGACAGTCGCGACTCCAGCTCATCAAGTGCTGCGAACAAGGCATCAAAGCCTTCCTCATAGGCACCCTGCTCCGTGGCAAAGCCGCATTTGTAAACACCATTGTTAATATTGTCATACACAAAGTTGTTAATGGCATCGATATCGGCGCGTAAGTCTTCCGGATAATAGTCAGCCGTGTTACCGGTCAGTCCGTCGAAAGCGCTGTTGAACATACGGATAATCTCGGCCGATTCGTTACACACGATCGTCTCGCTCTTTTTATCCCACAGCACTGGCACAGTGACACGGCCTGAATAGTTTGCATCGGCCTTGCTGTATAGCTGATGGGCATGCGTGAACCCATACAAGGGCTCGGCCGGATCGAAAGCCCATCCCTGATCCAGCATGTGCGGATGCACAACGCTGAGCCCGATCATCCCCTCCAAGCCCTTGAGCTTGCGGAAAATAAAAGCGCGGTGCGCCCACGGGCAGGCCATCGAAACATAAAGATGGTAGCGCCCGGCCTCGGCAGGGAAATCAGGGCTGCCGATAGTGCTACGAAACTGCGCCTCGGCGCGCACAAAACGGCCACCCGACTTGCTGGTGTCATACCACTGGTCATGCCATTGGCCATCGACTAGTAGACCCATCAGATATGATCCAGTGTTGGATAATCAGTATATCCCTTCGCATCACCACCGTAGAAGGTGGATTGATCCGCTTCGTTGAGTGGTGCATCCCTGCGGAAGCGCTCAATCAGATCGGGATTGGCCAGATACGGGATGCCATAGGCCACCATGTCCGCCGCGCCTGAAGCAACAGCCTCATCACCACGAGCTTTGTCATAACTACCATTCGCCATATAGGCACCCTTAAAGCACTGGCGAATCTGCTGCATATCCACGGCATGGTTCACTTCACCGGCCATGCTCACTTCAACCACATGCAGGAAGGCAAGCCTGAAATCGGATAATACTGTCGCGACATGGTTGAACAGGGACTGCGGATCGGAATCGTGCATATCATTAAAACCATTCACCGGTGAGATACGCACTGCGACCTTATCCGCGCCAATCTCATCGCAAACAGCCTCTGTCACCTCAAGCAGCAGACGTGCACGGTTGGCAATCGAGCCGCCGTAGGCATCACTGCGTTGATTGGAGCCGTCGCGCAGGAACTGATCGAGCAGATAACCATTGGCCGAATGAATTTCCACACCGTCAAAACCAGCCTTGATGGCCATGGCTGCGGCATGGCGGTATTGCTCGACGATCTCCGGGATTTCCCTGAACTCAAGAGCTCTCGGGGTGCCGAAATCCTGCAAACCAGTATATGTGAAAGCCTGCCCGGCAGGTTTGATGGCACTCGGGGCAACGGGCAGTGCTCCAGCGTGGAAATCCGGATGCGATACACGACCACAGTGCCAAAGTTGTACGAAGATATGTCCGCCTTTTGCATGCACGGCAGAAGTAACCTGCTTCCAACCTTCTACCTGCGCCTCACTGTAGATGCCAGGCGTGGCGGGATAGCCAACTGCCTGCTCGGATATCTGCGCACCCTCGGTGACAATCAAGCCTGCCTCGGCACGCTGCGTGTAGTAC
>Ga0316187_10000578_pt1 | contig 29409 bp, 28 predicted proteins | sample CroRivburrow1_MG_FD_204927 | JGI IMG/M metagenome (GOLD analysis project Ga0316187, IMG submission 204927) | Coastal sediment microbial communities from Maine, United States - Cross River worm burrow 1 | ecosystem: Environmental > Aquatic > Marine > Coastal > Sediment | place: USA: Maine... | reverse complement strand
CAATTGCATTGTTTCATCAGATGATTCCAGCAATTTCCGATACATATCCATTTTATTAAATACGAGGATAGTTGGCTTGTCAGCGGCATCAATTTCTGCGAGGGTTTTGTTTACGATTTCAATTTGCTCTTCAAAACCCGGATGTGAAACATCTACTACATGTACGAGAACATCGGCCTCGCGGATCTCGTCTAAGGTGGATTTAAAACTTTCCACGAGAGTATGTGGTAATTTCCTAATGAAGCCTACCGTATCAGATAAAAGGAATGGAATATTATTGATGACTACTTTACGGACGGTAGAATCCACAGTAGCAAATAATTTATTTTCTGCAAACACCTCAGATTTGGAAAGAATAGTCATGATGGTTGATTTCCCAACATTAGTATATCCAACAAGCGCAACCCTGGTTATATTGGCTCTGCTCTTTCTTTGTGTGAAATTCTGTTTGTTGATTTTTTCAAGTTTCTTTTTTAATACAGATATCTGATTGCGGATGTTACGACGATCAGTCTCTATTTCTTTTTCACCTGCTCCTCCTCGTGTGCCGGTACCTCCTCTTTGTCTTTCGAGGTGTGTCCACATTCGAGTTAACCGTGGTAACAAGTATTGGTACCTTGCTAATTCAACCTGTGTTTTAGCCTGTGATGTTTTTGCCCTTTTTAAAAATATTTCTAATATAAGTAGCGATCGGTCGAAAATGGTTGCTTTTAAATATTTTTCCAGGTTGCGTAATTGGGAAGGTGTAAGATCATCATCGAAAATCACCTTTTTTACATTCATGGCACGCACATATTCACTGATCTCTTCCAGTTTCCCTTTCCCTACAAATGTTTTTACATCAGGGGCATCTAGCTTTTGTGTAAATGTTCTGATCGTTTTCGTGCCAAGGGTTTCAGAAAGGAATGCCAATTCATCAAGATATTCCTTTGTTTGTTGTTCTGATTGTTTTTGGTTGATTATGGCAACCAAAACAGCGGTATCTTCTTCTTTTTTATTTGAGTTTTTATTAATCATTCAAGTTAGACTTGCAGTATTGAAATATATTTATCAATTATATAAAATGATTTATTGGATTTTTACAAAATTAGCTATCTTTGATTGATTAAGGGTTTGTAAGTAGAGTTTTTATATTCACAGTTAGTGAATTTGTTTGTATCAGTTATATTTTTAAAAATTCTATCACAATATAAATATCATAAAATATTTTTACGTCAATGAGAATTGCGATAGTACTTAATACGTCCTGGAATATTTATAATTTTCGATTAGGTTTGATCAATTCATTGTTAAAAAATGGGCATGAAGTATATGCAATTGCCCCTTATGATGAGTTTTCATCAAAGTTAATTGAACTGGGATGCAAATACGAGAAAGTCACTATGGATAGTAGAGGTGCTAATCCTGTGAAGGACTTTGGATTAATCATTGAACTATATAGAATTTATAGAAAAGTCAGACCTGATATAATTTTACATTTTACTATCAAACCTAATATTTACGGAACATTTGCAGCAAAACTTCTTGGTATACCAACAATTAATAATGTTTGTGGATTAGGGACTGTATTCCTGAATAAGGGTTTCGTGTCAGTTATTGCCCGACTGATGTATAAAGTTGCTTTTAAATACCCAAATACAGTATTATTTCAGAATGATCAGGACAGGAGGCTATTCATTGATGAGCAATTGATTGATGAAGATCGCACGGATCTTGTTCCGGGATCTGGAATTAATCCGGATAAGTTTATTCCTGTTGAATTACCTGAAAACAAGGAATTTACTTTTCTACTTGTCTCAAGATTGATACATGACAAAGGGATTATAGAGTATATTAACGCAATTAAGGAATTAAATCAACGGGGAATTAAAGCTAAGTACCAGATACTCGGCGCCATTGATGAAGAGCATAAACGAGGAATTCCTTCCAGGATTGTGGAGTCATGGATACAGCAGAATTTAATTGAATACCTGGGAAGGGTAAGAGATGTACGTCGGTTTATTGAAAATGCTGATTGTATTGTATTGCCTTCTTATCGTGAAGGAACACCCCGAACATTATTAGAAGCGGCAAGCATGGCCCGTCCTATCGTTACTACTAATGTTGCCGGATGCAATAATGTAGTTACAGATAATTACAATGGATTTCTCTGCAATCTTAAAGATTCTTTAGATCTTGCTGATAAAATGGAGAAAATGATCAATTTACCAATAGAGCGCAGACGCGAGTTTGGATTCAGGGGAAGGAGACATGTTGAGAAAGAATACAATGAAAATCTGGTGATCGACAAATATAACTACATAGTGAAAAGCTTTGTTGGATAAATTATTCTAGCTCAATAATAATGAATATCAAATATTTTGACATCAAAGGACTTTTTGAAATTAAACCTTCAATTTTCAAAGATCAGCGTGGCATTTTTTTTGAATCATTTCGAAAAGATGAGCTACTCAAATTGGGAATAGAAAAATCATTTGTTCAGGATAATCAGTCATTTTCTAAAAAGAATGTAATTCGTGGAATCCATTTTCAAATGGAACCTTATGCACAGGGGAAGCTGGTGAAAGTAGCTTATGGTAAGGTATTGGATGTAGCGATTGATTTGAGAACTGGTTCTGAAACATTTGGGAAACATGTAAAAATGGTGTTGGATAGTATTAACCATAATATGTTTTACATCCCTGAAGGATTTGGGCATGGATTTTTAGCCATTGAAGATAGCGTTTTGCAATATAAATGTACCCAGTATTATAACCGGGAATCTGAAAAAGGAATAGCCTGGAATGATCCTGACTTAAATATTGATTGGGGAATAACTGATCCCATTATTTCAGAAAAAGATCGGGTAATGCCATCACTTCAATCTTTTATATCAAATAATATTTAAAAAACTATAATAGTATTCTATATTTGAATATGAGCCTGACGAATACTCGTATTTTAAATAATTTATTTATAGCCTCCTTGTTAGTTTTTTCTTCTTGTGCCAGTTATAAGCAGGGCATTATGTTCAAAACAGAAGAGGGCAATTATCCCAAAGACCTTGAATATTCGAAAATACTTGCCGAAAGAAATTATAAAATACAGGTCAACGATAAATTGGATATAAAGGTGTATACCAATGAAGGGGAACGTGTTATTGATCCTGATTATGAATTACAGAAGGATTTAAATACCACTAATATTAAAAGAGAAGACGGTGGATATTTTGTTCAAATGGATGGCACGGTAAAAGTTCCGATGATAGGTTCCGTGAAATTGGAAAACCTGACAACTATGGAAGCAGAAAGTATATTGGAAACGGAATTTTCAAGATTTTATAAAGATCCATATATAATAGTAAAGTTTAAAAACAAGAGAGTCGTGGTTCTTGGGGCAACAGGAGGGCAGGTTATTCCTCTTGAAAATGAAGATATGAGCCTATTAGAAGTGCTTGCTCTTGCAGGTGGATTGAATAATGATTCTAAAGCCCAGAACATCAGATTGATCCGTGGGGATCTGAAGGACCCGGAAGTTCAGATTATAGATTTGTCCACTATTGAAGGTATGATCATGGCTGACCTAAAAATATATTCTGGTGACGTTATTTATGTAGAACCGGTTGTTCATGCTTTTTCTGAAGGATCAAAAGACATTTTACCTATTTTGAGTGTTTTAGCAAGCATAAGTGCCATTATCCTGGCGATTGTTGCTATTAAATAGATTATAATTGGAGGATATTAAATACATAAAAGAAATTGAGGAAGAGGAAAGAAGCATTTCTTTCGACCCGGATAAGCTAAATGTCATTTTTAAAAAGTTTCTTCCCTGGATTCTATTAACATTTCTTACTTTAAGCATAGGATCATATCTGATCGTTCGGTATACAAAACCTTTATTTGAAGCAGAATCCATATTAAAACTGGATATAAAAAGAGATGCTTCTATTTTGGGATTGAACTATGATGAAGAGGAGCAGTCATTTAACAGCCTATCAAGTGAGATTGAATTATTAAAATCAAGATTATTTTTTAATAAAATTATCGATGCTGCTAAACTTGATGTTAGTATTTATACAATCGGTAATTTCCTTGTTGATGAAAGATATTATAATCCACCTTTTAATATCGAATATATCATTAATAATAAGGTGATATATGATAAGCCTTTTAGGGTAGATGTAATAGATGAAATAAATTATCACTTATCATATAATATTGCCGGGATAGAATATTATAAAGAATGCAGATTTGGTGAGGAAATAGCGACTGATCATTACATTCTCAAAATTGACTTAACGGAGCATTATGATCCCGGACCAAGAGATGATGAATTCTTTTTTATTCTGAATAGCCGCCAATCACTATTAAATTATATTGAAGAAAACATCACTGTCCAGCCTCTGAATTTAAATGCCAATACTATTCAAATATCTTTTATCGGATACAATAGATTCAAAATCAGGGACATGGTAAATGCCATTGACACGCTATACTTAAAGTATACACGTGAAGAAAAGACATTGGCTAATTCACAGAAAATTTTATTCATAGATCAGCAATTGGCATCTACTGAGCAGAAACTTACTGACTTTGAAGATTATTTTGAGAAATTCATCATTGATAACCAGTCGGTCGATCTTCAGAATAATTTAGCAGAAACTATTGTAATTTTATCGCAACTTGATTCCCAAAGATTTAGAGTACTTTCTAAAATTTCTCATTTAAAAACATTTCAAAATAATATTGATTCCCTAAATCAAATAAATCTGAGTTTTGCGGACTATCAAATATTACCTCAGAGCGTTATTGAAGAAATCACAGAGTTTAATAATCTCCTGGAAAAAAGGGAATCTATACTTATTTCTTATAATAAAAATACTCAAGCATACAGGAAATGGTCAGCTGAAATAAATAGCCTTTATTCAAGAATCAAGAGTTTCATTGAAGGATTTTTAGTTGATTCAGAGGATCAGCTAAAAAAGATAAATGCCCGGAAGGTGACACTGGAGAAAAGTTTTATTGAACTTCCATCTAAAAATACAGATTATTCTAAAAGCCAGCGCTACTATGCTTTGTATGATGAGTTTTATTTAACCTTGATGCAGAAAAAAGCGGAGTTTCAGTTAGCCATGGCTGGTACTATAACTGATTTTAAAATACTATCAGCAGCCAGTCTGCCTGAAGTTCCTTTGAAACCACAACCCTGGTTGATTTATGGATTTGCACTTGTTATATGGGTGCTTGTGTCCTTTTTTATGCTCGGTATTGGATATCTCTCTTTTAATAAAATAATCGGATTACACCATTTGGAGAGATTTACGGGAATTCCCGTATTAGGTACTATTCCGTTTTATTCTGATGAAAAGATGAGCACTTCAAAACTTCTAATTGATAGTAATTCTAATTCAGCTATCAGTGAAGCCTTACGATCTATCCGAACAAATATGCAATTTGTTTTACCAACTGATTCCGGGACTATCGCTTCGATATCATCTACTGTGAGCGGAGAAGGAAAAACCTTCACAGGATTAAATATATCTGCTGTTTTCGCTTTGTCTGGGAAGAATGTTTTATTGATGGATATGGATCTCCGGAAACCCAGGTTGGATAAGATCTTTAAAAATGTCTCCAGAGAAAAAGGCATCAGTACTATATTAATTGGGAAAGATAATCTGGAAGATTGTATCGTTCGGTCTGACCTGGAGAATTTGGACATATTAGGATCCGGACCAGTCCCCCCCAATCCATCTGAATTAATTATGGGAAAGGAATCAGATGAAATGTTTTCCAAATTAAGAGGAAAGTACGATCTTATTGTAATGGATACACCACCTATTGGAATTGTTACTGACGGTGTATTGGTGATGAAAAAAGCAGATATTCAAATTTATATAGTAAGGGCAGAATATTCAAAAACACAATTTATTCCATTCATAGAAAAGCTGAATACTATTCATGAATTCCCACATTTATATTTCATATTAAATTCTATTAAGAGTACAAGAGGCGTTCACTTCGGGTATGGATATGGAAGTGGATATTATCGGGATAAGCCCAAATCCTGGCTTCAGCGATTTCGAAAATAACGATTAAATAACAAATCCCAGGGAGTTAAAATTCTTATCAAAATCCCCCTTTTTTTCACTAAGTTGGCTCATATTTGTAGTGAAGCAAAGAAGTTTTAATTCAATATTGAATTTTAATTTTAATTAAGAAATTAATATTGGAGATAAATAACGATCCAGGCTCAAATGGGAGACAACTTTAATCATAAACAGAACCCGAAAGAATTAATCTTCGAGTATGAAGATCAATTGAAAAATGGATCTTTAGATTTTTTCCCTATGGAATCATTCGAGATGATAATAGATTATTACCTGGATGAACAAAAATTCAAAAAAGCGCTTCAGGCATGTAGTATAGCAATTGAGAGGTATCCTTATTCTACTGAATTGAAATTGGATAAGGCTCAGATTTTATCAAATTTAGGAAGATACGAGGAAGCGATAGAATTATTAGATTCTGCTTCAATCTTACAACCCAATGATGAAGAATTAATGCTTCTAAAAGGAACAATTCTTTCTCTGATGGGGAATCACCATGAGGCTATTGACATTTACAAGGCGGTCTTAGAAGAGAGTGAGTCCAAAGATAATATATATTATAATATTGGAATGTCATATCAGACCATGGGACATTATGAGAAAGCAATAACTAATTACAAAAAGGCACTTGAAATTAATTTGAATAATGAGAATGTACTTTATGAATTAGCCTATTGTCTGGATATTACCGGGGAGCTGGAGAAAAGTATTGCATATTATAAAATATTTATAGACAAAGATCCATATTCACAATATGGATGGTATAACCTGGGTATTGTATATAATAAGCTTGAAGATTTTGAAGAAGCGATCAGTTCCTATGAATTTGCAATAGCTATTGATGATAATTTTGCCTCAGCCCATTTTAATCTGGGGAATACTTATATGACCATTGGAAATTTCAGTAAGGCGCTCGATGCGTATCGGAAAACCATGGATATTGAGGGGCCAACTCCTGAAACTACCTGCTGTGTGGGATCAGCCTATGAGAAAATTGAGCAATATGATCTGGCATTAAAGTATTATCAAAAATCAATAAAACTTGATAATTTTAATGATGAAGCATGGTATGGGGCAGGGATGTGTTTAAATGCACAAGATAAATGGTATGAAGCGATACATTTTTTGAATAAAGCACTAAAGTTTGACCCTGAGAATGCTGAATACTGGATAGCGGTTGCTGATACGGAATACAAACTTGGAAACATTGTTTCAAGTCTGGATGCCTGGGAAGAGGCCTGTTTATTAGAACCTGAAAATAAAGATATTTGGCTAAAATGGTCCCAGATATATTATGAGCAGGGAGACTTTAAAAAAGCTATTAATATTATCACAAGAGGTATTGAAGAATTACCGGAAGATTCGGAATTGTATTACCGGGCAACCGCATACTTAATTGCAGCTGGTAATTATAAAGAAGCCTTTACCTATTTGGAGAATGCTTTGGTTCTTAATTTTGAAAACCATACAGTTTTGCTTGAATTTTTTCCTAAATTACAGACTCAAAAAGCACTATTTAAGATTATCGATCAGTACAGAAAAGAAAATTTCTAATGAATTATTTTTTAAAAGATTTACCTGAAAGGACATCAAAACCACGGGAAACAGGATTTACTATGGCCATTGATAAGGGCTTAAGTATAAGGGAAGTTGAAGATTTTATAAGCATATGTCATCAATATGTTGATATAGTAAAATTTGGATGGGGCACTTCTTTTGTAACTTCGGTCCTGGAAGAGAAAATTAATCTATATAAACAAGCAGGTATACCGACTTATTTTGGGGGGACACTGTTTGAGGCATTTATTGTGAGAGGACAATTCGAGGATTATATTAGTGTACTTGATAAATACGAGATGGAGTATGCTGAAGTTTCTGATGGATCAATAGAATTGGATCATGATTTGAAATGCGATTATATCAACAAATTATCAGAGAAGGTAACAGTTTTATCTGAGGTTGGTTCAAAGGATGCTGAAAAGATTATTCCACCCTATAAATGGATTGTACAAATGCAATCTGAATTGGATGCCGGGGCATGGAAGGTAATTGGAGAAGCAAGGGAAAGTGGAACAGTAGGTCTATTTAGATCTAGTGGAGAAGTAAGGTCTGGCCTTGTAGAGGAGATTTTAACGAAAATTCCTTTTGAAAAAATAATCTGGGAGGCACCTCAAAAAGCACAACAAGTTTGGTTCATTAAATTGTTGGGGACAAATGTTAATTTGGGAAATATAGCTCCAAGTGAAGTTATTCCTGTTGAAACCATTCGGCTGGGCTTAAGGGGAGACACTTTTGATACTTTTATCAAAAAGGAGGAAATAAATAAATAGTAAAGATCTATATTCATATCAATCCCTTTTAGTCAAAGCAGGTAAAGGGCTTTGATAAAAATCCACTTATAGATTAGTATAATGAAAAATTATTTTCTTTTATTTCTGAAAGGTATAGGTATGGGTGCGGCCAATGTAATTCCCGGAGTTTCGGGTGGCACAATTGCATTTATAACAAATATTTATGAAGACTTGATTCATTCCTTGAAATCATTTGATCTTATTGCCATTCAATACCTCTTAAAATTTAAAATTAAATCTTTTGCCGAGCATGTCAACTTAACATTCCTCATTGTATTGTTTTCAGGAATTATTATCAGCATCATTAGCTTGGGGAAGTTGCTAAGTTTCCTGTTTGATCAATACCCCGTACTTGTCTGGGCATTTTTCTTTGGATTAATAATAGCATCTGTTTATTATGTTGGAAAAACCATATCTGATTGGAACGGACCAACAATATTATCAATGATAATTGGAACAATGGTTGCGTTAGCAATCACATATATGAATCCGGCAAACAGTGATGATAGTATTTTATATTTAATAATATGCGGAATTGTAGCGATGGCAAGTATGCTTCTTCCTGGACTATCCGGCTCTTTTGTATTAATTCTTATGGGTAACTATCAACTCATATTTTTAGAGGCTGTGCCAGAACTAAATATACGTATTCTTGCTCCTGTGGTATTCGGAAGCATCATTGGATTTGTAATATTATCGCGGATTATATCTTTTTTATTGGAAAGGTTCAGGAACCAAACAATTGGATTGCTTACAGGTTTTATTTTAGGATCTCTTTTAATTATTTGGCCATGGAAAGATGAAGTATATTTAATCGATAAATCAGGAGAAGCAATCCTTCGCAAAGGTGAAATGATCGTAGAAGGTTATAATTGGAATTTACCTGATTTATATTCCGGACAAACCTGGCTCGCTATTTTATTCATGATAATTGGAATTTTAGCAGTTGTATTAATTGAAGGTGTAATAAAAACAAAAGAAGTTAAATGAGGTATTTTGGTTTGATTGGCTTTCCACTATCGCATTCTTTTTCTCAGAGATATTTTACAGATAAGTTTGCCGATGAGGACATTAAAAATGCGGAATATAATTTGTTCGAGCTAAAAAATATTGATGATTTTCATGAATTGCTGGATTCCAATCCACTATTAGAAGGACTCAATGTCACTATTCCACATAAAGAGGGTATTATTGAATATCTTGATGATCTTGATTTTATAGCCAGGAAGGTAGGAGCAGTAAACGTAATAAAAATTACAAATTCAGGATTAAAGGTAGGGTATAACTCTGATTATTATGGATTCAGGACCTCTTTGGAAAGGTGGATGGGATCGGAATTGACAAAAGTTAAGGGATTGGTTCTCGGTACAGGAGGTGCGTCAAAAGCTGTTAGGGTGGTTTTGGATGACTGCAATATTATGTATAAAACAGTATCCAGAGATATTCAAAAAGGAGATTTGACTTATTTTGATTTATCAGATAATCCGGACTTGATTAAGGAATACAGATTGGTAATTAATACTACTCCATTAGGGATGTACCCGAGAATTAATGAAGCACCAAATATTCCTTATGAAGACCTTGATGATGATTTCTACTTGTACGATTTAATTTACAATCCTGAAACAACCTTGTTTTTAGAAAAGGGAATATTAGCAGGAGCAAAGACCAAAAGTGGACTAGAAATGCTGGAACTTCAGGCTGAAAAATCCTGGGATATTTGGAACATATAATAAATGGCATTTAAACTAATCAGTGATTATATACCAACTGGCGACCAACCTGAGGCTATCAGGCAGCTTGTAAGTGCCTTAAATCAAGGGGATAAAAGTCAAACTTTGTTAGGAGTTACTGGTTCAGGAAAGACGTATACAATTGCTAATGTTATTGCTGAAGTTGACAGACCGACCCTGATATTAAGTCATAATAAAACTCTGGCCGCACAATTATATGGTGAGTTCAAACAGTTTTTTCCTGAAAATGCAGTAGAGTATTTCATTTCATATTACGACTATTATCAGCCTGAAGCCTTTATCCCATCCTCTAATTTATATATAGAAAAGGACCTTTCGATAAATGAAGAAATTGAAAAGTTGAGATTAAGTGCCACTTCAGCTTTATTATCTGGCAGAAGGGATGTGCTGGTCGTCGCCTCCGTGTCGTGTATATATGGAATAGGAAATCCGGAGGAATTTGGAAAGAACGTAATCAGGCTAAATGAGGGGGATCGGATTCCTCGTAATCAATTGCTTTATGCTTTGGTTGATATACTATATAGCAGATCAGAGGTAGATTTTAAAAGAGGAAATTTCAGGGTTAAAGGGGATACAGTAGACATTTTTGTAGCATATGCAGATTTTGGATACCGGATAATTTTCTGGGATGATGAAATCGAAGCAATCCACAAAATTGATCCTATAACTGGTAAAAAAATTGCCTCCGAAAAGGCCGTTACCATATATCCGGCCAATCTTTTTGTTACCGCGAAAGACCAATTAGGAGTTGCGATTCATGAAATTCAGGATGATATGGTAGCTCAGGTAGCTTCCTTTGAAAGAGAACAAAAATTTCTGGAGGCAAAGAGAATTCAGGAACGGACTGAGTTTGATATTGAAATGATGCGAGAGTTGGGATATTGCTCAGGTATTGAGAATTATTCAAGGTATTTTGATCGAAGAGATCCGGGTGCCCGGCCTTTCTGTTTACTCGACTATTTTCCGGACGATTTTTTAATGATTATTGATGAAAGTCATGTGACCTTGCCCCAGGTAAGAGCCATGTGGGGTGGCGACCGATCCAGAAAAGTGAACCTTGTCGATTATGGTTTTAGGTTACCAGCAGCACTTGATAACCGGCCTTTAACTTTTAATGAATTTGAATCAATGATTAACCAGATCATTTTTGTTAGCGCTACACCAAGTGATTATGAACTCCATAAATCTGAAGGAGTAGTTGTTGAGCAGATAATACGCCCAACAGGCCTATTAGATCCTGAAATTGAAGTGAAGCCAAGTACAAACCAAATAGATGATCTGCTGGCGCAGATTGATGATAGAGTGAGTCGTAAAGAAAGAGTATTGGTTACTACTCTCACAAAAAGAATGGCAGAGGAGCTGTCAAAATACTTAGACCAGGTAGGCATAAAATGTCGATATATTCATTCTGAGGTAAATACTTTAGATCGTGTAGAAATATTGAGAGAGCTTAGGCTGGGGACTTTTGATGTGTTGGTAGGAGTTAATTTATTGAGGGAAGGACTTGATCTTCCTGAAGTATCACTAGTAGCGATTTTGGATGCTGATAAGGAAGGGTTTTTACGAAGCCTTCGATCTTTGGTTCAGACCATAGGTAGAGCAGCCCGTAATGTAAATGGTAAGGTTGTCATGTATGCTGATTCAATCACAGAGTCGATGCGATTAGCCATTGATGAGACAAACAGAAGAAGAAGGATTCAGATGGACTATAATATCGAAAATGGAATTACTCCACAAACTATTCATAAATCGAAACAGGAGATATTTGAACAGACGAAGGTTGCTGATTCAAAAAAAGGAGTGCAAAAATTCTATGTGGAAAGTTCTGAAGCCTCAGTCGCTGCTGATCCGGTAGTAAAGTATATGAACAAGAATGAGCTTGCGAAATTGGTAAATGAAACAAAGAGGAATATGGAAAATGCGGCAAAAGATCTCGATTTTATTCAGGCAGCAAGATTTAGAGATGAGCTTGCAGAATTAAATAAAATGTTAAAAAAAAAGTAAATAAGGTCTCCTTGAGAAGACCTTATTTATAAATTTTCGATTACTTAACTTCAGAATACCTTTTCGCGACAGCATCCCAGTCAACTACTTCCCAAAAAGCAGCTATATAATCTGGACGTCTGTTTTGGTACTTAAGATAATATGCATGTTCCCATACATCCAGTCCAAGAATTGGTGTACCAGGGCATTCCGCAATATCCATAAGTGGATTGTCCTGGTTGGGTGTAGAGCATACACAAAGTTCATTGTTGGAATCAACACATAACCAAGCCCAGCCAGATCCAAAGCGTGTAGCACCAGCAACAGCAAATTTTTCTTTAAAAGCATCGAAAGATCCGAATTTCTTATCTATTTCTGATCCAAGATCTCCATTTGGAGAGCCACCACCATTTGGGGACATGACAGTCCAAAATAAAGAGTGGTTATAGTGTCCTCCTCCATTATTTCTAACAGCAGCAGAATTTGCACCGGTCACTTTCATTATTTCCTCGATGGACTTTCCTTCTAAATCGGTATCCTTAATGGCATCATTCAGTTTGGCAACGTAAGCAGCATGATGTTTTCCATGGTGGATTTCCATCGTTCTTGCATCAATGTGCGGTTCTAATGCATCATGAGCGTAGGGTAAATTAGGTAATTCAAAAGCCATAATTTTGTGTGTATTTGGTTTAACAATTTATTTATTTCTTATAGTATAAAAGAATTTATCGAGAATTTGTTTTGAATCTTCGGCTAAAATTCCTTGAACCACTTTAGTTTTTGGGTGTAAAAGTCCAGGATTGATTTGGCTGAATCCTCTTTTGGGGTCTTCAGCTGCAAATACTAATTTACCTATCTGGGACCAAAATAATGCTCCCGCACACATTCCACAAGGTTCAAGTGTAACATATAAAGTACACTCGGGCAAATATTTAGCTCCTAAATAATTAAAAGCAGCCGTAAGAGCCAACATCTCAGCATGGGCTGTTGAATCTACGAGCTTTTCAGTTTGGTTATAGGCCCGGGCAATAATCCGTTTATTACATACGATAACCGCACCAACAGGAATTTCCTTGTCCATTAAGGCTATGTCAGCTTGTTTTAAGGCCTCTCGCATGAAATTTTCATCAGAATGAATAGTAATCATGTAAATTATTTGAGGGTGACAGAATGCATAATATCCTTGAAAATGGGACGCCAAATGCTTGCTTCACCAGCAGGAGCACTTAAACTGAAAATAAATACATGTCCGTCTTTTAAGGCGTATTGAATATAATAATACTTCTTAACATAAGAATTCTCTCTCAAAGAACTTTGTGCTTCAGATATTGTCGAATTAAATTCAAAGATAATAAAATCACGTTCGTTAATGCTCTCAATACTTTCATCCAGAAATTCAACGCTATCAAATAAATTGGATATATTACTTTTATAGAACGATTGTACTAGCTCTAAATCATTGGATTGCCACTTCGATACCGAATAGTTAACACTAAAATCAGTAGACTTAGTAAGATTTGAATACAAAGCTAAAGGTGTTCGGTACGACATATATTTAGAGGCTATTTCATCAGATGGAACCGGTGTAAAATCAGATGGTAGTTTAAGAGTAATATCTTTATTTATCTTCACTTTAGTAAGTTTATATTGCTGTGATGATAATGTAAATATTACTGATAAAAGTAAAATAGCACGGATCATTTCAAAATATCTATTGTATGAATAATCAACAAATTTATTAAATTATAAACTGCCTTGACGTTATTAAATTCAGAATTTTATTTTATTGGGCAATCATTTTAATGATTCCTGCCAACTATGTAATCCAATGACTAAATTTGCCCATTATAAATGTAAATTATTATGTTAAGAACACATACCTGTGGTGAATTACGATTGGAGAATGTTAACGAGGTTGTCAGCTTGTGTGGCTGGGCTCAAAAAATACGTGATAAAGGTGGCATGATCTGGATAGATCTGCGGGATCGATATGGAATCACCCAGCTAATTTTTGATGAAAGTAAAACCTCTGCTGAAATAATCAGTATGGTGCGAACAATAGGGAGAGAATATGTCATCCAGGTTTCCGGAAAAGTGGTTGAGCGATTTTCAAAAAATGACAATATTCCTACCGGCGATATTGAAATTTTCGTTGATGAGTTTATCATTCTTAATAAGTCAAAAGTTCCTCCTTTCACTATAGAGGATGACACTGATGGAGGGGAAGATCTGAGAATGAAATACAGGTACCTGGATCTCAGAAGAAAACCTCTTAGGAATAATATGTTGTTAAGGCATCTGATAATGCAGGAAACCAGGAACTATTTTAACAAAATAGACTTTATTGAAGTTGAGACTCCCATCTTAATTAAATCAACTCCTGAAGGAGCGAGAGATTTTTTAGTGCCTTCCCGAGTAAATAGCGGTCAGTTCTATGCGCTTCCTCAATCACCTCAGACATTTAAGCAATTGCTGATGGTCTCTGGCTTTGACCGGTATTTTCAAATAGTAAAGTGTTTTAGGGATGAAGACCTAAGAGCTGATCGTCAACCTGAATTTACTCAAATTGACTGCGAGATGTCCTTTGTGACTCAGGAAGATATATTATCAACATTTGAAGGAATGATGAAACACCTTTTCAAAGAAGTGAAAGGTGTAGATCTTGAGAATTTTCCAGTAATGTCTTATGAAGAGGCTATCAAGAAATATGGATCAGATAAACCAGACACAAGGTTTGAAATGACCTTTGTGGAATTAAATGATCTATTAAAAGGAAAAGGATTCAACGTGTTTGATCAGGCTGAATTAGTTGTAGGAATAAATGTTAAAGGAGAGGGCGGGAGATCCAGAAAACAATTAGATGAAATTATTGAATTCGTTAAACGACCTCAGATTGGAGCCAAGGGATTGGTATATTTAAAGTATAACGACGACGGAACTATGCGTTCTTCAGTTGATAAATTTTACTCCCAGGAGGATTTGAAAAACTGGATTAATGCATTTGAAGCAGAACCTGGAGATCTTATCTTGATATTAGCTGGTGAAATGGATTCTACACGAAAAGCCTTGTCAGAATTACGATTGAAAATGGGTGACGAAACAGGATTGAGGGATAAAAACAAGTATTCACCCTTATGGGTAGTTGATTTTCCTTTACTTGAATGGGATGATGAATCTAATAGATTTCATGCAATGCACCACCCTTTCACTTCACCTAAATTGGACCAGCTCAACCTGTTGGATTCTGATCCTGGAAACGTAAAAGCAAATGCTTATGATATGGTAATTAATGGAGTCGAACTTGGGGGAGGCTCTATTCGAATTCATGACAGGGAAGTACAGCAAAAAATGTTTAAAGCATTAGGCTTTACGGATGAAGAAGCAAAGAATCAATTTGGTTTCTTAATGGAGGCTTTTGAATACGGAGCACCACCTCATGGTGGTATTGCATTTGGATTTGATCGAATATGCGCACTTTTTGGAGGGACTGATTCCATAAGAGATTATATAGCGTTTCCTAAAAATAATTCAGGAAAAGATATTATGATTGATACTCCATCTACAATTTCAAATGATCAACTCAAGGAATTACATATTAAACTAACTGAATAGTGACTCTTAATTTACCATATTAGCATAAACCTCAATTGAGTTTATCTTCATGATTTTATAGGAAAGAACATATACTAATCTATTGTAGAGAAAAGAGAAGTTAATACATTGATATCAGGATACTATTTATAGGCACTAAGGATTGAATATCCTGATAGTTTTCCGTTTTTATTGTATGATTCGGTTTTAATAACTCCTACCCCCTTTGTTACATATTCGATTCCACCAAGTTTTACCTTAGTATTCATACCCATAACCTTTGTAGTAGATTCCATATCGTAAGATATTTTATAACAACTGAAAGTGCCGGCAGGAGTAGTAATATCTTCCTTGGATACTACCTTTCTATTAAAAATACGTATTGCCATGGTCATATTAGCCATTGCGGGATTATCCTCCATGATTATTTTACCTTCAATCTGGCCATCTTTTAATTCTTGCCCTACTTCAAGATTTTCAGGAATTTCAAGGTAATCTCCCTTCATATCAAATTCAATATCCGAATCGTTTCCAAAGGATTCTTTTGGGATAAATTTTCCCATATCTATCTTCAGAACACCATTTTCACAGATGTATTCATAGGTTAAGCTTGTGGATTCTTCACCTTTTTTATCAAGCATAGTGCCTTTTATTGTAGCTGTTAATACCCCATTGTTGTCTTCAACTGAAATAATTTGAGACAAAGACTTGCCAGATATTTTATCATTGGCAGAATAATGAGTCATTTCATATTCTGCTCCTTCCTGAAAATTAAAGTACGTATCACATTGACAATAAGTATGTAATACTGTGAAAATAAAGAGGGCGGTAATAAGTAGTTTTTTCATCATTACAGGATTTAAGAATGAGATAATTTAATTGATAGTCTGTATATAGGTCATTTTCTAGTTTTTAATTTAGGGAAATTTGAATATCTTTTGAAATATTATAGAATGAATAAATTGTGTCAGATAGTTTTTTATAAGAAATATTAATAAATAGTTCGTATTTTCAATTTTAATGTAAAATTTGATTGAAGAATTGTTATAGTTGATTAAGCGTATTAGACATATCATTTTTTTGCGGGATGTATTGATCTTATCATTAAGTGCATTTGGTGGCCCTCAAGCTCATTTGGCCTTATTTTTAAAAGTTTTTGTTGAGAAGCGAGGATATCTTTCAGAAAAGGAATTGATTGAATTAAATGCCCTCTGCCAGGTTTTACCTGGCCCTACTTCTACCCAGACTATTACAGCTCTTGGTTATCGCATCGGAGGATCAAGATTAGCATACTTGACCCTATTAATCTGGGCGTTGCCTGCAGTTTCTATAATGACAATTGTAGGAATTGTAATGTCGCATTTTGCTGAAAAGGAAATCTCCACTCAGTTCACCCGGTATATACAACCTATGGCTGTTGGATTTGTAGGGTATGCATCCATTAAAATTGCCTGGAAGGTTGTAAAAACAAAGTCAGCATTTTTATTGATGAGTTTGTCTGCTATCTTGTTGTATCTTTTTCCTTCACCTTATATTATTCCTATCTTATTGTTTCTTGCGGGAGGAATTACGGCATTTAAATTTCAGAAACAACCAATAGAAGAGAAAGCAGGTATACAGATAAAATGGAAGAATTTTATATTATGGGCGGGAGTACTATTAGTAGCTGCTCTTGCAGGGCATTATACAAGGATATTGCCCATCCGTCTGTTTGAAAATTTTTACAGAAATGGAAGCATTATTTTTGGAGGAGGGCACGTTCTTGTTCCATTGTTATTCACTGAATTTGTTGATTTTAAAGACTATCTGAGCTCGGAAGAATTTTTAACCGGATTTGCGATTGTACAGGCAGTTCCTGGGCCTGTATTTTCATTTTCTGCTTATGTTGGCGCATTATCAATGCGTGAATATGGTATATTGGGTGAAATAATGGGTGGAATAATTGCTTCTGCAGGTATATTTTTACCCGGGACATTTCTTATATTTTTCCTGATACGCTTTTGGGATAATTTAAAACAATATCGAATTATACGGGCTTCTTTAGAGGGAATAACTGCCGCCAGTACCGGCTTGTTAATAACGGCTACCGTATTTCTTTTAGAGCCACTTGACTTAGATCCTCTGAACCTTTTTATTGTGCTAGGAACCTTTACCATTCTCAATTACATAAGCTCCCTTGCTCCTGTATTGATCATAGTTGGCTTACTAGCTGGTATATTCTTGTAAGGAAAGAGTTGCTTTACTTCTACCAACGTTCAAATGAACAGATTGCCCAATTATCATAGGAAAGTTTGGCATTTCATGCCCAATTGGGGCATTGAAACAAATGGGATAGGAAAAGTTGGAGGTGTGTTCAAGGAAAATTTCTTCCAGAGTTTGCCCGAATTTATCAGACGATTTCCCAATTCGGGTAAAATGACCCAGAATTAAACCTTTAAGGTGATTCAATTTGTTAGATCTCTTGAGTTGTACCACCATCCTGTCGATTCGGTATAATTCTTCATCGATATCCTCTAAAAAAAGAATTTTATATTTTAAATCAATTTCTGAAGGTGTTCCCAAACTGTTAACTATCATCGTAAGATTGCCGCCGAATAGTTCCCCGGAAGCACTTCCCGGCTTGTTTCTATCTATATTTTCAAAGGATATTTCCGGGTATTCCCCTTCAAAAAGGTAGGCTCTAAGGCGCTGAAGTGAGATCTCGCTATCCTCTTCATGGAAGTTAATAGCCATCGGGCCATGTATACTGCAAATGTTATTTTTCAATAATACACAATGGAGTAAGGTAATATCACTAAAACCAACGATCCATTTTGGATATTTAATTAATTGTTTCTCATTAATTAGGTCAATAATTCTGGAGGTTCCATAACCACCTCTTGCACAAAAAATACACTTTATTTCCGGATCGTCTAGCATTTTTTGTAAAGAAAACAATCTCTTTTCATCATCACCTGCAAATTGAAAATGGGATTCTTGAATATTATCCGAAAGGATCACTTGCAATCCCCATGAAGATAATAAGGTCACAGCTTTTTTTATAGCTTCGAAATTGATAGCAGAGGCAGGGGCAACTATTCCTACTTTATCATTGTTATGTAAGAAAGACGGTCGCATCATAGAAAAAAAAGAGCCTCAATTGAGGCTCCTTTAATAATATTTTAATTAGCTGAGGCAGCAGGGGGCTCTATCCCAAGTTGTTTCAAAATCAAATCAGTTACATTTGATTCTTCTTTAGCATATAGGATGACGGCAAAAGCACCCGCATCAGAGCTTAAAATGTAAGAATAATTGTTAGCTTCAGCAACTACGTTAATGGCCTCTTGAATTTTTTCATAGGCAGGCTGTAAAAGGTCTACTTGCTTCTTTTGCAAGGAGGCATCAGCATCACGTTGAAATTTCTCGATGGCTTGACGCAAACCATTCAACTCTTGCTCTTTATCCCTGGCTACAGCTGCAACCATCTCACCAGAACTTACTTTCTGCTGGTAATCATTTACTTTTTCCTGGAATTCCGCCATTTTAGATTGTAATTGTGATTCCAATTGCTTTCCATAAGCAGTTAATTCAGCTTCGATCTCTTTAGCTTCAGGAAGTAAACTTAGTATATAATCAACATTAGTATAACCAAGTTTCAAATCTGATTGGCTATAAGATTTAGTAACAGCAAAGGCCGATACTAATACACAAATAATAAGTAGCTTTTTCATTATCAATTTAATTTAAAGTTCATTTTATAACATCATTTTCATCACCCAATCCCAATTCTTCAAGCACATAGTCTGTGTAATCGTGAATAGGATCTGTATATATTAATACCAATTCTCCGGATTTATCAAAAATCATCTGAAGCCTATTGTCTTTGGCCACTTTTTCAACAGCTTCAAATACCTTGTCCTGAACTGGTTTAATTAATTCCTTCTTTTTTAAAAAGAACAATCCTTCAAATCCAAAAACTTTTTTATGATACTCCTTAACCTCCTCTTCTTTCAGTTGGATTTCAGCAAATCGTTCTTCTCTCATTTCCTCGGTCAACAAAACTTCCTCCGCTTGTAATTTATCGTATAAAGCTTCAATTTCCTTATACATTCCTTGAATTTCCTGTTGCCAGCTCAAAGATAATGTATTAATTTCATCTTGAGCTTCTTTATAATCTGGAATTTTGCTCAGGATAAATTCCGTATCTACATATCCCCACTTTTGTCCAAAAGCCTGGATAAGCAGAAAAAATGAGAGGAATACAGTAAATACAAATCGTTTCATATAAGTAAATTTATCTGATCTGTTGCCCTATAGTAAAATGGAAATGGGATCCACTTCGTGAGGTTTCCCCAGGTAATGTATCAAAACCATATCCCCAATCAAGCCCTAACAATCCAAAAGCAGGCATAAATATTCTTGCTCCAAAACCAGCTGCACGGTACATACCGAAAGGATTAAACTTAGCATAATCATTCCAATTACCACCGGCAGAAGCAAATCCAAGCACATAAATAGTAGCTGATGGATTTAACGAAATAGGATATCTTAATTCAAACACAATTTTAGTATAGTTAATTCCCCCTTCAATTCCAGTTCGAGGATCCCTTGGAGTTACCCTCCTGTCATCATATCCCCTTAGAGAAATAATGTCAGTTCCGAGGAGAAAATCCTGTCCTGCTAATCCACTTCCTCCCATTACAAATCTTTCAAATGGTCCTACAGGAGCCCCGTAGCTTCCAATATATCCAAAGTGCACTCGGGTACTACCTACCAAATTTCCTGCCAACTTTTGATAGAAGGACGCATCGAACATCCATTTATGATATTCTATCCATTGATACTTTGTCGCATTATCAGCAGTTTCATAGTCAATATCATTAAACATTGAGTAGGGAGGAGTCAAGCTTACACTTAAGGATATATTTGATCCATATCGGGGATACATAGGTTGATCAACGCTATTTCGGGCGATGGTCGTATTAAAGGTAAGGTTGTTGGCAACACCAGTTGAAAAACCTAACCTATACCCATAATTATTTAAATCATATATGTAATAATTTAATGAATTGCTCAACGTGAAATAATCATCAGGCCATCGTATTCTACGTGCCAGACTAACAGAAATTCCCGTTAACTTAAGCCATCCCTGAGTTTCAGAAGAGCTGAAAGCATTCGTTCGCTGGACTGATCTTTGAAGTGAAACTGTAAAAGCATTAGGTTTTTTGCCTCCCAACCAAGGTTCTGTAAAGGAGAAGGTATAGCTTTGGTAAGCTTTGCCATTGGCCTGAGCTCTAATAGATAGGCGCTGTCCGTCACCTACCGGTAAAGGCCTCCATTTTTTGAAATTAGTCAGATTTCTTAATGAAAAATTATTGAAAACGAGTCCGAGAGTACCCACAAATCCATAATAACCACCCCATCCACCTGATAATTCAACCTGATCGCTGGGTCTTTCAACTAAAGAATATTCAATATCAACTGTTCCATCCTGGAAATTTGGAATAGGATTAATCCCGATTTGTTCTGGGTCAAAATAACCTAACTGTGATAGTTCTCTCTGCGTCCGGATCAGAGCAGCTCTACTAAATTTCTGTCCGGGTAAGGTTCTTATTTCCCTATATATAACATGATCGTTTGTTCTATCATTCCCGCTAACTATGATTTTATTTATGTCAAACTGCCGGCCTTCATTTATTCTCATTTCAATATCAATCGAATCTGAATCAATTTTAACTTCTACGGGATTACATGTGTAGGCCAGATAACCGTTATCCATGTATAAAGCTCCCAGATCCGTTCCGTTTGGATTAAAGTTCAGTTTCTTATTGATTAATTCCATATCGTAAACATCCCCCTTTTGTACTCCCAAAATACTGTTTAGTACGTCATCTTCATATATGAAATTTCCAGACCATATAATATTTCTGAAATAATATTTGATGCTCTCTTCCAGTGAGATATCTACGTTTATCCTATTAGGCCCGACCGTATAAACAGAATCAGTTATTATTCTTGCATCTCTGTAACCTTTGGAATTATAGAAAGTTATTAGACTCTTTTTATCATTTTTATATTCCTCATAAATAAACTTCTGGCCTTTAAATAAGTTAAGTTTAACATTTTCGTTCAAATAGTTTTTAAGCTCAGCAAACTCAACCTTTTTCGTTCGGAATAGAAAATTCTTAAGTTTCTTTCCATTTAATTCACTCAGAGATTTTGTAAGGTCCTTGAATAAGTATAATCGAAGGTGTTCATTGGTCTTTTTAAGTTTGCTTGTTAGCTTTTTGGTATCAAAATCTGTATTGCCATACATATTGATTTTTTCGATTTTGACTTTATACTTTTTGTCAATATTGATAAAGATCTGAACGCCATTTGAAACAAGGGTATCTATTTGTTCTTGAATATTTACTTCCGCATTCAGGTAGCCCTTTTCAATAAAGAATTTTTTTATAGCCAGCTCGGTGTTCTTTTTGGTAACATCCGTTAGGACACGGCCACGGATTAGTTTGATTTGATCACCTAATTCCGTTTTTTGTGTTCTTGAAATTCCATTAAATGTGATTTTGGTTAACCTGGGTCTTTCTGTTAAATCTATGTTTAGAAAAACTTTATCACCTTCAATCTTTGATACATAAATTGCCACATTACCTATGATGCCGTTTTCCCATAATTTTTCGATAGCATCACTAATTTTATCTCCGGGAATCTTTATTTTATCTCCTACTTTAAGAGAACTTATTGAGATTAATGCATTTTTATCAAGGAATTGTGCGCCGGTAATTTCAATCTCAGCTATTTCGAAGATCTTTGGATTTCGATAATCCAGATTAATCTCATCATCCGGTGGTGTTTGGCGCTTAATCAGGCCTACCTGTGCTGGAGCATTTTGAAAAATGGTTAATATAAATAATAAAAATAATATTCTCTTCATCCCTACTGGTTTACCTTTTCACTTATCTTGCCAAATCTTCTTTCTCTCTTTTGATAGGAAACCAATGCTTCATAAAGATTATTCCTTCTGAAATCAGGCCAAAGCACCTCAGTTATATATAATTCAGTATAAGCCATTTGCCATAATAAAAAATTACTAATCCGCATTTCTCCACTAGTACGTATCAATAGTTCAGGATCAGGTATTTTTGATGTGCTAAGATAATTCGAAAATATATCCGAAGTGATGTCATCTTCAGATAAAACATCATTTTTAACATCTTTTAACAGTCGCTTTATACCCTGGAGAATATCCCAACGCCCACTATAACTTAGTGCAAGTACCAATTTCAAACCCGTATTATCCTTGGTTATTTCCATGGCTTCACTAAGCTCTTTTTGACATTTTGCAGGAAGGCTTTCCAAATCACCTATTGCTATGAGTTTGACATTATTCTTTATCAAAGTCTTTGTTTCTTTCCTGATGGTCGCCACTAATAGCTCCATTAAGCCTCTTACTTCTTCTCTGGGGCGTTCCCAATTTTCTGTTGAAAACGCAAATAAAGTTAAATAATTGATTCCAAGTTCGGCACATCCTTCAGTGACATCTCTTATAGCCTTTATTGCATTTTGATGCCCAAAGATCCGCATGGCTCCTTGTTTTCTTGCCCACCTGCCATTACCATCCATAATCATGGCAATGTGTTTAGGTAAACTACTTAAATCAATATTTTCTTTGGTGATACCCATTAGCGATTCAAATCAACATGCAAAATTGGCGTATTTTTTTAAGAATTAAAATGAATCTGCTTAAGAATCAATCATAACCATAAGGACATGGTATAAAATAGAAGGTATAATTAATCGTAAAACCTATAAAAAAGTAGGCATCGAAGTCATATTTATTACCTAAATCATAATCCTGCCCTGGAGGAACATCATCTCCTACGCCATCCAAATTATCAAAAAAAGTGGCTCTTGCACTAGCTTCAAAGCCTAAATCAATCTTTTTACTGACTTGATATTTGATGCCTAAACCAAAGGGTATGGCTGGCTGTACTTTACTGTAATCTGTATTTTTGGCTACATCCCCAAGGAAAGTGAAAACACCCAAACCTAAACTAAGATAAGGAGTCCAGTGAACTCTTGAACCCTTGCTTTTATAATCAAGGAAGTAAAATTCAAATAATCCAAATGCTTCAAGAAGAAAAACATTAAAATTCTCATCAGAGGATTGCCCGGCATCAGGATCAGATATTTTGTTTATACCATTGAGCATGCCTCCTGATATCCCATATTTTAATCCTACAGCATTTGATATATTGCTTCTAAGGAATACTGAGGCAGCAGGGCGATGGCTTTTTAAACTGTATTTTCTTGAAAGGTCACCAGAAAAGTTAAAGGCTCCAATCTCAAATCCAGCTTCTGTTAGTTGTCCAAAAACATCTTGAATAGAAATAAGACAAACAAAAATAATTACAAAAGAAATCTGATGCATTGGAAAGAGCCTGATAGCCCAAATGGGTCTGCTTTTTTTATTTGAACTATCTGAATTTAGCGTTTCTAAATGTGCCACCTAATATATAGGTTAATTTAAAACTTGTTACAAAGTAGATATCATTATCGTTGGCATTTCCTCGAATCGAATTAGTGGTGTCAGTGCCATACCCTGCAAATACCGTATAAGTGTTCCCATCATAAGGTGATGTATAAGTATAATCAGTAGTATTTGGCCAGATCACATTTTCAAAGTCCCTCAACTCCTGACTTTTTGCAGCAACCGGTTCTTGAGATCGATCTGATAAGGCTTTAGTTAATGGATCGCCCAAAGCTCCCAGATCCACGTAGTTTCCACTTACATCATCAATATAATCAAAGAACAATATCCTATAACCTATTTCAAAAGACAGGTCTAAATTATTGCTAATTTTATAACTTAATCCTATGCCAACAGGTAAAGATAATTGTATCTTACTGTATGGCTTAACGTCATAAACATCGCTATATTGCCCTTCTGTACCAAGAGGTTGAAGAGCTACCCATTTACCTGCTTCGGGAATAGAATTCCCTAGCTGATCAACCTCCGGGGCAATAGCTTGGGGATTATGATAAAGACCACCAATTCCACCAAAAAGGTATGGATTTAAAACAGGACGGCTCAAATAGGTTCCCCTGTTAGTTAGTAAATCAATCTTTACAAGAAAAGAAAGTTCTATTATCCGGTTTCTAAATTGCATGTTTCGAATATACCTGTATTTCGCAAGGTCATCATTTGGATCAGCTGATTCATAATCATCACCCGAGAGAGTACCAAATTCAAAACTAAGTTTAAATGAAACTCTGGGAGCATATTTGTATTCAGCAAATAAACTAATTCCTGGACGTGTAAATTTGATATCTGTACTGGAGATATTTGATTTTGGTGCCAGGTCTCCAAAATAATTAAGAATGTTGATACCTCCTCCTATTGCGAAATACCTTTTATTAGCAAAAGCACTTATTGATCCCCTGTAGTTTGAAACTCTTAAACTGTTTTTCTTTTTTGAGGCTTTTTGTGCATAACCGCTAAAAGAAACGCACATTATAAATCCTATAACTAAAATATAATTGAATTTATGCATCAACAAAATGAAAATGTTATTGAACCCTTGATACTGTACTTAAAAATAAACAATAATATTATTTTTATATAATCAAATACGATTGTTTCATCCACTATTTGAAAATCTATATATTAATATACTTCATAAGCAAATTAAGCCTGTCATGTTGGTCTTCTTCAGACGAAGTTTCCTGAAATTCAGCAACAACATTATATCCAAACCTTTCCAGGGTCGCTACTTCTCTTGAAATTTCAGCAGTATTAATTTTCAATGTTAGTAATACCTTATCAGAGTCCATTGGATCATTTTTAATATAACTACTTAATATCTTGGAATTATTTTCTTCAATGAGTCTTGAAATTTCCGCAAGAGAATAATCTATTTTTTTAATTGATAATAGAATAATTGCTCCTGGGCTTTGAATTGCACTTGATTCAGAAATTTCATTTACCACATCTTCAATAGTGACCACCCCCAGGTACTTTTCATTATCATCCAATACAGCTACCAGGTCAATACTATTCTCTTTGAACAACCGGATTACATCATAAAAATGCTGATGGGAATTAATATAACAGTTTTCAGCAATTAATTTAATTTCACTGATGCTTTTTTCAAGGTCATTGTTTTCAAAAATAATTTCTTCAGAAACAAATCCTTTGAAATTCCTGGACTCTATTACAGGAAGAAAATTGGTGCGAAGTTCTCCCATCCATAAAATTGCCTTTTCAGCACTATCTTTCATTGACAGTGCAGGAATCATTTCACTTAACAAATCCTTGGCAATCATAAACTATAGTTGTTAAAAATATTATAGACAATTATACACAAAACTTATAAAACATAACGAATATGTGTTTTTTAATCTCCAGGAATCTAAATTTTCAGGATTTAACCTGGTTATAAACCACCCAATTATTTAGAATTGAAAGGCCATTTTCAGTTAGAATAGCTTCCGGATGGAACTGCAATCCTCTGATGTTTTTGGATCGGTGTCGGATTCCCATAATTTCATTTTCCTTAGACCATCCTATTGCTTCAAGATCTGATGATAAATTAATCAGTTTTAAGGAATGGTATCTAACAGCTGTCATTTCTGTTGGAATATCCTTGAATATATAATCTTTCAATAATTTAACCTGAGACAATTTACCATGCATTGGTTTGATAGCTTTGACTAGTTCTGCTCCATAAAAAGTACCAATTGCCTGATGTCCCAGGCAGATTCCCAGGATCGGTAATTTATCCTGGTAGAATTGAATAACCTTTAGCAGATTACCTGCCTTCTCAGGTGTACCTGGTCCTGGTGATAAAACAATGCCTTGATAATCAATTGATTTTATTGATTCCAGCGACTCATTATTTTGGATAATACGCGATGAAACACCTAATTGGTTAAAGTAGTCAACCAAATTATAAGTAAAGGAATCAAAATTGTCCAGAAGAAGAATCAATAATTGTTATTTAAAAATGTCCTGAATTGATTCGAAAAGGTCTTCTGCAAATGGGAAAATAGCAGATATATATTTTCCTACAGTAGGCGCAAAATTTACTAATTTTGGATATATAAAGCTTTTCTCAACAAGGTTTTCCGGGATCGATAGGTCTACCTGTAATGCTAGCCATAATACAATAGATACCAGAAAAGCCCATTTAAAAACACCTAAAATGGCGCCTGCAAGATTATCAAATACTCCAAGAAAGGTAAGGTCTAACAACTTTTTCGACATTCTGCCAATAATATTTACCAGTATGATGATGCCAATAAAAATACCTATAAAGGCAATGAATGGGATGAAATTACTATATTCCGGAATATGTTCATTAAGAAAAGTAATACCAGTATGCAATAACCGAAAAGCACCTAATACTGCTAATACAAGGGCTACAATCCCTATAAGTTCTAATAACAAACCTTTTTTATACCCCAGATAAGCTCCCAGTAATAGGGGTATTAGAAGAATTAAATCCAACATTTTAAATCAATTCAATAGTTTTCTTGTTAATTCTGCAATTTGCTTACCATCAGCTTTACCAGCTAGCTTATTGGTGGCTTTGCCCATTACTTTTCCCATGTCTTTCATACCCTGAGCACCTGTTTCTGATATTATTTGTTTGATAATATTTTCCAGTTCTTGTTCGGATAATTGTTCCGGCAAATAGCGTTGGATAACCTCCAATTCCTCTTTTTCTGTATCAGCTAAATCGTCTCTTCCCTGGTCAGAAAATATCTGAATTGAATCTTTTCGTTGTTTCACAGCTTTAGTTAACAGATTCATCTCAATATTTTCTGATAAATCACCGGATTTCCCTTTTTCTGTTTCAGCAAGTAATATCATTGCCTTAATAGCTCTTAATGCTCTAAGTTCCTCTTTATTTTTGCTTAGCATAGCTTTTTTAATATCAGCGTCAATTTGTTCTTTTAGGCTCATAGGTCATTTCGTTAGAATAGTGTTAAATTGCATCAAATTTAGCAATAAATATTACAATGACTAAGCTCAGTGTGAATATCAACAAGATAGCCACTTTAAGAAATTCAAGGGGGGGTAATAATCCGGATGTAATTCAAGCAGCTATTGATGCTGAAAGGTTTGGGGCAGAGGGCATTACCGTTCATCCAAGGCCAGATGAAAGACACATTACTTACAATGATGTAATTGGATTAAACGAAGTTGTTACAACTGAGTTTAATATTGAGGGTTATCCTGATCCCAGATATTTAAATTTGGTGCAAAAAATAAAGCCCATACAAGCTACACTTGTACCAGATTCACCCGATGCTTTAACATCCAATGCTGGGTGGGATACCATAAAAAATATGGATTATCTTATAGATATTGTTAAAGAATTAAAGAATAATGGAATAAGGTCATCTCTGTTTGTGGATCCTGATGAGAAAATGATTGAGGGAGCGGCAAAAATTGGTTGTGATAGAATAGAATTGTATACAGAACCATACGCAATCAAATTTCCAGAAGATAAGGAGGAAGCTGTTAAAAGCTATGTTATATGTTCTGTTCTTGCTCATAATTTCGGTTTGGGGGTAAATGCAGGCCATGATCTTTCACTAAATAATTTGAAGTATTTTAAACAAATGATTACCTTTTTGGATGAGGTATCAATTGGGCATGCTCTAATTTGCGATTCAATTTACCTTGGATTTGAAAATACTATTCAACTATATTTAAACCAATTGAGATAAAAAATTTTCGTATATGATTAAATCAATGACCGGATTTGGAAGGGCTGAATTCCTTTCTGAAGAAATTAATATTATCGTTGAAGTAAAGTCACTGAACTCGAAATATCTGGATGCTCTTATAAAAATGCCCAAAGCTTTCTCAGAAAAGGAAATAGAAGTAAGGGGTATATTGGAGAAGAATTTATCAAGAGGAAAGATTTCTATTAATATTGATTATCAAAATAAAATCAAGGGTAGTCAGCCGCAAGTTATCAATCAAAGGTTATTTGAGCAGTATTATTCTCAATTGAAAGAAATAGCCGATAATTTATCAGATGACCGCGCGGATATATTCAGATTAGCCATGTATCTGCCTGATGTAGTATCTCCAGATGTAACCGGGAATAATGAAATTGAAAACTGGGATTTGTTGAGATCTAAAATAACGGAAGCAGTAAATCAATGTGATGAATTTAGGAGATCTGAAGGCTCTAAATTGATGGATGAATTAATATTGAACATCAGACAGATAGATGAATATTTAGTACAAATAGCCAAACTTGATCCTGAAAGGTCTGAACATATACAAAAAAGATTGCACAATAATTTAACAGAGCTAATTCCGGAAGGAGAGTATGACAAAAACCGATTTGAACAGGAATTGATTTATTACCTTGAGAAATTGGATGTTAATGAGGAAAAAGTCAGGTTAAAAAGTCATTTGGATTATTTCTTATCAGAATTAAAATTGAGTACATCAAATGGGAAAAAACTAAATTTTATTTCTCAGGAGATTGGAAGGGAGATAAATACCATTGGGTCCAAAGCTAATTATGCACCAATCACTAAAATTGTAGTATTAATGAAAGATAACCTTGAACAGATAAAAGAGCAATTGTTGAATATTCTTTAGTTTTCTAAATCTCCTCTAGTCTAAACAGGATTG